>Ga0247778_1000903_pt1 | contig 20409 bp, 12 predicted proteins | sample UWRJL049202B5_FD_179939 | JGI IMG/M metagenome (GOLD analysis project Ga0247778, IMG submission 179939) | Plant litter microbial communities from Arlington Agricultural Research Station in Wisconsin, United States - UWRJ-L049-202B-5 | ecosystem: Environmental > Terrestrial > Plant litter >... | reverse complement strand
AATGACCCCACCCGCAACATCGATCAGCGGCTCGTCACTCCATCGCAGGGTGCCGGGATCGCGGTGCGCTACCAGGAGATCGGCCAGCCGGTCCGCGGAATTGACACCCCTGACCTCCGTATACAACCCGCCTCCGATGACCTTCATGGCCTTCAGAAAAGGAGCTGCCGCAGCGAATTTTTTGGGATCGCCTTTCTGTAAGATGCTTTCCGCCAGGGCCGCATTGCGGGGATTCAACTTCTGATGATCCGTAAAATCGATCATCGTATTACCCAGACCAATGTATAACTTATTATCGAAGACCTGGGCATGACACTGCATGCAATTCGGCGCAACAACCACTTCCCCGTTTGGCGCTTTTACCGCCGTATATTCATGACTGATATTCGCGTTCGGCCCTTCCCTTTTCAGGTAGTTGAGGCTGCTCTTTCCAAAACCCAGCAAAAAATAATTATAGGGGATCCCACTCTTCAGATAGTCGCCCGTCGTCAGATAATCATAGCCCTTTGCGACATCTCCGCTCCGTTGCGGACTGGCAGGAATTGGCACCGGTTCCTCCTTCCGGGCAGGGCGAAAGACAGAAGTGAACGCCAGGCCGGCAGCCCCCAGCAGGATCAATACAAACCATTTTTTCATACCCTATAAAATTAATCAAAACTCTCCACCCAACTCGCAATTTTCATCTCACCACTCACTACTCACCATTCACCCCTTTCCCATGCAGGGCCAGCATTTTTTGCAGGTCCTCCAGTGTATTGATCTCATCTGGTTTTTTGTCTTTCCGCCAACGGTTGATCCGTGGAAACCGCAGCGCCACACCGGATTTATGCCTGCCCGAGGCGGCAATCCCTTCAAAGGCGATCTCGAACACCAGCTCCGGCCTTACCGTTCGCACCGGTCCGAACTTCTCCAGGGAATTCTTTTTTACAAAGGCGTCTACTTCGCCCAGTTCTTTATCCGTCAACCCGGAATACGCCTTGGTAAAAGTCACCAGCTTCTCCCCATCCTTCACGGCAAACGTATAATCGGTATATAAATTACTTCTTCGGCCATGACCTTTCTGGGCATAGACCATCACGGCATCGATGACCAGGGGATCGATCTTCCATTTCCACCAGTCGCCTCTTTTGCGGCCAACCTGGTAAATGGAGGACCTTTTCTTCAGCATGACACCCTCACTGCCCCGATCCCTGGAAAGCTCCCGGGCCGCCGCCACCTCCTCCCAATCTCCGAAGGCGATCAGGGGTGATAGCCGCAGCAGCGGATGGCCCGCCTGCAAAACGATCGTTTCCAGTTGCGCTCTTCTTTCCGCAAGGGACCTGTCCCGCCAGTCATTACCCCCAAATTCCAACAGATCGTAGGCGATAAATCCCACAGGCACTTCCTGCAATTGCTTTTTGGTGACATTCTTTCTCCCGATCCGGGTCTGCAATGCCGCAAAAGGCAGGGGGAGAAAACCGGTCTCCACTTCTTTATTAAATCCAATGATCTCCCCATCCAGTACCGTTCCCTCGGGGAGGACCTCCTTCAGCGCCTGGTATTCCGGAAATTTCCCGGTCATTAACTCCTCTCCCCGGCTCCATACGAATAAATGTCCCCCTCTCTTGATCAGTTCTCCGCGGATACCATCCCATTTCCATTCAGCCTGCCAGTCACCAGGGGCCCCCAACGCTGATGCCTCCTCTTCCAGCGCATAGGCCAGGTAAAAGGGATAGGGCCGTGAAATATCGCTGCCCGCCCCTTCTTCACTGAGCAGGTTGGAAAAATCGGTCGACGAAGGATCCCAGTTGCCGCTGATGCGGTGCGCAATGACAGGGGCGCTCACGCCCACGGTCTTTGCCAGGGCATTCACGATCATTTTCTGCGAGACGCCGATGCGGAAGCCGCCCGTAATGAGTTTATTAAAGACCAGCCGCTCATCCCGCCCCAGTCGCTGCCAGCAGCGAAGAACATATTCCTTTTTCACTTCTTCCGTCTCCTTCGCGATCGCGATCAGCTTTTGCAAGTAGTCCGAGAGGCTCTCCTGATCCGCTTTTCCATTGTCGTGCTTTGGGATCTCCTCCGCCGGTCCTTTCTCCGCATTCAACCCTTCGTTGGGCGCATCCGGCAACAGCAGGGCAATGGTTTCCGCAAGATCCCCCACCGTATGATAACTTTCCTCAAAGAGCCATTGGGGGAACCCGGTCATTTCCCTGCACCAAACTTGCAGCTGTGTGGAATTGACAGCCCGTTTGGGCTTCCTGCCGCTGAACAGGGCAATGACCCAGACCTTGTCGGGGTCGGGGGCGCTGATAAAGTAATGGACCAGTGCTTCCAATTTATCATTGGTCCTGGTGCTGGTGCCCAGCAGCACAAAGAGCTCTGCAAAAAGCCCCATGCCGTTGCGGCCGGCGGGATCTGTATTTTCGATGATGTCCATTTTTTATGTTGTCTCTTCTATATTGTCTCCCCGTCCGGCAGGGTTATCTCTTTTGTTTCTCCTGATTCTTCTTCCGGAGATGGAGACGCACCGTCCTCGTCTTCCCCATATTCAGTTTGCACTTCTGCCGCCTGGATGCCCTCCTCATTCAGATACCGGCTGAGCACCGCCTGGAAACCATGGGTGACAAACACCCTTTCGGCGCCCGTCCCCCTGATCGCTGCCAACAGACCCTTCCAGTCCGCATGGTCGCTGAGCGCATATCCTGCATCGGCATTTCTCCGCCGCAAATTTCCCCGCACCTGCATCCAGCCGCTGCAGACCCCCACTTCGAAAGGGGAAAAGCGTCGGATCCACGGCGACTCATCCGCCCCTGAAGGAGCGATCACCACGCTGCGGCTGAAAGTTTCTTTTGGCGCATCCAATTCCACTCTTTGCACGGGAGGCAGGTCCACACCCGCATTGACCAGGGCCTGGTGAACATTCCACACGGCGCCATGGAGGAAGATCCTGTCGCTTACGACCGGCAGACAGGAGAGAAGTCGCTGCGCCTTCCCCAGGCTATAGGCGATGAGGACAGAAGTCTTGCCATCAGCGCTGTTCTTCAACACCCAGTCCTGGATAGCCGAATAGATGACCGCCTGTGGTTTCCAGTTGTAGATGGGCAGTCCGAAAGTGGATTCTGTAATAAAGCTATGACAGGCGATGGGTTCGAAAGCGCCGCTGATCCCATCATCCTCCGTTTTATAGTCCCCGCTGACTACCCACACCTCTCCTTGGTATTCGACCCGGATCTGGGAAGACCCGATGATATGACCGGCAGGGTGCAAAGAGATCTTCACGCCATTGAGGAAAACGGACTCACCCCATTCCACACCCTGATAGACATGATCGCCCAATCTCAGCTGTAAAAGAGGAAGGGTCAGCCGGTGGCAGAGATAGCTACCGCTGCCTGCCCGGGCATGATCGCTATGGGCATGTGTAATGATGGCCTTATCGACCGGTCTCCAGGGATCTATATAGAAGCCTCCCTGAGGGCAATAAAGACCCCTGTCTGTAAATTCTATTAAAGGCATAGACCTGATACTGCAAATAACAAGCCGGGCGAGAGAAAGGTTCCGGGCGGGAGCCTAGTAGACCGCTGAAATATTACCGTCCGTCTTTTTGATAAAATACAGCTTCTTATTCTCGAAATAATCCAGCGTCATGGATTGTCCGTTGAGAAAAACGGGAGCGATGTCAAAGTCGTTGAATACCTTGTTCTTTTTCTCCCCGATACTGCCGCTGAGGTTCCTCCCCGAATGCAGGAGTTGCCGCGAGAACCGGAATGTAGTTTCATAACCCCGGAAAACCATATCGCTGGGCCGGGAAAAGAACCGCGTCTTAAAGATCTGCTGGATCGACTTGACGAGATTGTCGGAAGGGTTCGTATAAAAAGGCGTTGAGTAAATGATCTCTTCCCCGTTGTACTCGGAACTGGTAAAATCGATATTGTCCCACGTGGGCATCCCGATGACAAGACTGGTATAGGTCTTGTTCAGCGAGCTGAGGGCCTGGCAAAGGGTCCTGCCGAAATTCTCATCGAGGCTCCCGGCCACACAGATCGTTTGCGTATTACTGTCCAGGTGGGCTGCCACAGCGGCCCCATCGAAATTGTCTTCCAAAAAGACATATTTTATTTTCAGCGGAACGCTGGCCGTGCTCTTGCTGATATCGGTAAAATAATGCTGCAGCCGGTCCTCTTGTGAACCCTTCTTCCGGAAAAAAATGATGGGCTTCGTGGCATAGTTACGTTGGACGAATTTGTAAATCCCTTCGCAGTGTGTACGCAGCGTCGAATTCAAAATAACAAACTCGGGATTATTGGTGACCCCGCCATCATTGGGGAAATTGACATTTATAAAGGGGACACTCAATTGCGCTGCCGAAGCCGCCAGCTGCTGCAATTCTCCGGGCGACACATGCCCGATGATGAGTTCCGTCCGTTGGAATTCGGGGCTTTGCAGGATCTGGGGAAGACTGCGGCTGGTCGACCGGGTATCATAAATATGCACTTCCAGTCTTGCATTTTCCTTTTGCAAGCTATCCAGCGCCAATTGGGCGCCTTCATAAAATTCCAGACCCGGGTTGATGAACTTTGGAAAGCCTTTTTCATACCGGTAATTCCCGGCGGCATCAAAGGCAGAATCAAGATACAATGGGACAAAAATAGCCACTTGGTGGGGAGCGTTGGCAGAATCCGGCCGGTGGATCAGGGTATCGGGGCGCCGGCTGGCCGAATCGGCCTGAACCTGGGCCTGTCCAACAACCGCGCATACCAGCAGTACAGGAAAAATGGAAAAATATCGGAAAATGGCTTTCATACTTATCAAAGGCAACCAGAAACTCGAAACCAGCAACCCGAAACTGGTTACTCCCATTCGATCGTGGCCGGCGGCTTGCTGCTGATATCATACACCACCCGGTTGATGCCTTTCACATTGTTGATGATCTCGTTGGAGATATCGGCAAGGAAAGAGTAGGGTAGATGCGCCCAATCGGCCGTCATGCCATCCACTGAGGTAACCGCCCTCAGGGCGACCGTGAATTCATAGGTCCTTTCATCTCCCATCACCCCAACGCTCTTGACCGGCAAAAGGATCGCCCCTGCCTGCCAGATCGTGTTATAGAGATGATGGTCCTTCAATCCCTTAGTATATACATGATCTGCATCTTGCAATAATCGCACCTTTTCCTCCGTAACTTCACCAAGGATCCGGATCGCCAGGCCGGGGCCGGGGAAAGGATGCCGTTGCAGGAGCTCATCCGGAATGCCCAGTTCGGCGCCTACACGCCGTACTTCGTCTTTGAAGAGGAAACGCAGCGGCTCAACCAGTCCCATATGCATTTTTTCGGGCAGCCCGCCAACATTATGATGGGATTTGATGGTAACGGAAGGACCATGGACGGAGACACTCTCGATGACATCGGGATAGATAGTGCCCTGTCCCAGTAATTCCACATCTTCCGCCTTTTGCGCCTCTTCCTGGAATACATCGATGAAGAGACGGCCGATCGTCTTTCTCTTTTCTTCCGGATCGGTCTTGCCTGCCAGCTCTTTATAAAAGGTTTTCTTTGCGTCGATGCCTTTTACATTCAGACCGATGGCCTTATAACTCTCCAGTACCTGTTCGAACTCGCCTTTGCGCAGAACGCCGTTGTCGACAAAGATCCCCAACAGCCGGTCGCCGATGGCCCTGTGGATCAGCGTGGCGGCAACGGTAGAGTCGACACCCCCGCTAAGGGCCATGATGACCTTACGGCCCCCGATCTGCTGACCCAGACGGGCAACGGTATCGCTGACGAAATGCGCAGGGGTCCAATCCTGCGAACAGCCGCAGACCCCAACCAAAAAGTTTTTTATTATTTTCTTTCCCTCGATGGAATGATATACCTCGGGATGGAATTGAAGACAATACAAAGGAAATTCTGCGCCGGACTGGCCATTGGAGGGGGCGGCTGCCCCTGATCCAACTTTCCGGAAAGCAGCATAAGGAATATTCTCCGTATTCGCCAGCACCTCAAAATCCTCAGGAAGATCCAGGATAGTGTCGGCATGGCTCATCCAGACCTGCGACAGCTCCAGCACATCCTTCAGAAGGACATCTTCTTTCTGCCGGTGAAGCAAGGCACGGCCATATTCTCTCTTGCTGCTGTTGGCCACCCGGCCCCCGAATTGTTTGGCCGTCAGCTGCGCACCGTAACAAACCCCCAGGACCGGCAATTTCCGGTAAAGGGCCGGTATATCCACCAACGGCGCGTTGGCATCATTCACCGAAAAAGGAGAACCGGAAAGTATAATACCCTTCAGTGAGGGGTCGAACTCGATAGGTTTGTGAAAGGGAGTGATCTCACAGTAGACATTTGCTTCGCGCACCGCCCTGGCAATCAACTGAGTATACTGGGAACCGAAGTCGAGAATAAGAATCTTTTCCGTCATGGTGCTGCGAAGGTAAAAAAAATCCCTTAACCCGGGCATTTCCCTGTAACTTCCTCCTGTTGCGTGGTGTCTTATGGGCGTAATTTTTGTACATTGCCTGTAACTAAACCTAATAAAACAAATCACTATGAGAAAGTATCTATGGTTCGCCCTGGCGCTTCCCCTGATCCTGGGCTCCTGCCGTCATATCCTGGGCAAAAGGATCAGAGGCAATGGAAATATACGTACAGAGGATCGCAGCGTCAGCACCTTTAAGGATGTGGATGTCAGCGGCGCGGCCAAGGTATACGTTTCGCAAAGTGACCATTCATCCGTCAGGCTCGAAGGAGATGAGAATTTATTGCCCTATATAGAAGTGACCCAGGTCGGCGATAAGATCCGCGTACGGAACAAGCCCGGATTCCACCTGCTCCCCACGGGAGACCTGAAAGTCTATGTCTCGACAGCCGTGTATAATAATATAGAAGCCTCAGGCGCCTGCGATATCATTGGGCAGACAAAGATCTCCAATCCCGAAAATTTAGAAATGCATGTCAGCGGCGCCGGGGATATCCAGATGGAACTGGACGCCCCGAGACTAAAGGCCGAAGTAACCGGCAGCGGTTCGATTAACTTAAAAGGCCAGACCCGCGACGTCGACCTCGATCTCACGGGCGCCGGCCATGCCCATTGTTATGAACTCCTGGCGGAAAATACAAAGGTGGACATCTCCGGGGCAGGGTCCGCAGAAGTATATGCTAGCGTCAGCCTGGATGCCGAGGTCAGCGGTGCAGGGAATGTGAGCTATAAAGGCAATGCCAGCAATGTAAACCAGCATGTCAGCGGCGCCGGCAGTGTAAAAAAAGTGAACTGAGTCAACCTTTCTGAATAATAGCAGCCAGCTCATGGACAGCATAGAGTGGCAGATTGGTCAGCCATTCTTCTTTTCTGTAATCAGACATGGAGCACCGGACGGCCGTCACAGGTTTATATTGGTGCGCAAAAAGCCTCAGACTTTTAGCGTTCAGATTTTCTTCCGCTTTTACTTCGATAGGGATGATCGATCCTTCCAGCTGGACTAAAAAGTCAATCTCTGCTTTTCCATTATCCGCAGACCAATAGTAGGTAGCCCAATCTTTTTTGGTGACCAATTGCTGTAGTACATATTGTTCTGTAATGGATCCTTTAAATTCCTGGAAGATCGCATTCCCTTCCAGCAGGGTTCTGACATCGATGTCCCCCATCGCCCCCAGCAGACCAACATCTGAAAGATATAGTTTGAAAGCGCTGACATCCTCATAAGCTTTCAAGGGAATAGCTGGTTTTGTAGCCCGGTTGATCTTATGCATCAGTCCACAATCGATCAACCATGCCATAGCCAGTTCATATTCCTTGGCTCTGGCGCCCTGTTTGATATGACTGTAAACGAATTTTCTGTTCTCTTTGGCGAGCTGCGACGGAATAGAGTTCCATAGCATCCTGATCCTTGGCACGATTTCGTTGGGGGCATGCTTGGAAAAATCCTGTTCATAAGCGACCAGTATGCGTTTTTGGATCTCTCTAACCTCCCGGAAATCAGATCTGGTTATAAAGGCCAGTACTGCTTCAGGCATACCCCCGATATAATAATACTGTCTCAAAAGCTCGATATACTTCGATTTAAAGGTTTTGATCATTTCCCAGTCATGCGTTTCTAATAGATCGGCTAGTTGGGGCTGACCAGCTGCAATAAGATATTCCTGGAAATGCAGCGGATGAAGATCAAGAAATTCGACCTTTCCCACGGGAAATGAAGTATGATTGTGTAGCGCGACGCCTAATAAGGAACCCGCTGCCAGGATGTGGTACTGGGGAGCATTCTCATAGAAATATTTAAGACTGGTAAGTGCGTCCGGGGCCTCTTGGATCTCATCAAAGATGATAAGGGTATTTTCAGGAGAAATTGACTGGCCCGTCTCTATGGTCAAGGACCTGATAATTCTGGTAACATCAAAATCGACGGAAAAAATAGCTCCCAGCCGTGGGTTACTCTCAAAATTGAGGTATATGGTGTTGGGATATTCTGCCTTCCCAAAAGTCTTCATCAGCCAGGTTTTGCCTACCTGTCTGGCGCCTCGTATAATGAGTGGCTTTCTGTTGGGCGAAAGCCGCCACGCTGTAAGTGAGCCCGATATAGATCGATTCATACCCAAATTTACACAAACTCGTACGAATAAATGTATTTTATATCATAAACTGGTTCTTAAAAGTGTAATATTGCACACAAACTCGTACGAATAAATGTAAAATCTCATAAAATTTCTTTAAACTATTTATTATCAATTAATTATAAATTAACATATCTCACCCGTATCCATATATCCCTATTCCTCCCCTTATCATCCGTACAGGATATCTTCACCGGCCCTTCCTCTGGAAGAAAGAACTGCTTGGTCCCCGCTTCCCCCGCCTTATAAAATTTATTGTTGATATACCAGTAGACCTTCCCGACATCATTGGCTACGCGACAAACCAGCTGCAACGGCTCGGGATCCTTCTTATTGATCAGGTATTCGCTGCCGCTGGCGGGAGAAGTGATCAGGGGCGCGCCATCCTTAAAAACCTTCTCACAGCGCGGGTTATGGGGCGGGATGGGCAAATAGGCGATCCGGTGCTCTTCAAACCAGGTCTTCATCTCAGGAGAGATCAGCTTGTACAACTTTTTCTTATAGCCATTCTCCGGCAGACAGTTCCGGCAATAGCTCATCTTCTCATCGGCAGAGACGAAGTACTCCTCCATATTATCGCATTTCCGGGCGGGGGAAACCAGGGGAATAAAATAGTCGGTCATGAGGTTCGCACAATGATCGGCAGGTGGGAGGCCCGTCTCGGAACAGACCATCCGTACATCGCAGTCTTTGGGTTGGGTGAACCAAGCCTGGTCGTCGTCATAATCGATGGTGTTGAAAACAGTGAAGAGCAGGGGAGTGGCGACATTGGCGCCGCTGAGCTCCGGGATGCCGAGACCGGAAAAATTACCCACCCAGATTCCTACGGTATAACGCTGGTTATAACCGATACTCCATGCATCCCGCCGGCCATAGGAGGTACCCGTCTTCCAGGCGATCTTCGGCAGATGCACCGTACTCTCCCAGTTCAGGGGGAAATCCGGCCGGTTGACTTTCGAAAGGGTCTCATTGATCATAAAGGTAGCGGCAGGACTCAAAATTGTTTTGCCGGCGGGCAGGGCCTTCGCCGTTGTCACGGATCGCCCTGCACTATCCTCCAGGGTATAAATGGGTCTTATGTATTTCCCCTGGTTGGCGAAGATGGAATACAGACCCGTCAATTCCTCCAGCGTGGCTCCGCATCCTCCAAGGATCATCGACAGCCCCAGCTTGGATTGATCTTTTTGGATCTGCCGGAAATCACAGGCGCCAAGCTCCCGGATCAGCCGCTCCGTTCCCAGCGCCTTCAGACTCTTGACCGCCGGGATATTCAGGGAATGCTCCAGGGCATATTCCATGGTTACATAGCCATTGAATTTCCGGTCATAGTTCTCCGGGACATACCCGGAAAAATTCACGCCTACATCCGTGATCGTCATTTTAGGGGTTAACAATCCCTGATCGATACACAATCCGTATAACAAGGGCTTCAACGTGCTGCCGGGCTGACGGATTGCGGCGGCGCCATTCACCTGTCCTCCGTCGGTGGTATCCCTGAAATCACAGGAACCAACATAGCTGACGACCCGGTGCGTTCGGTTGTCCAGCACGATCACGGCCGCATTCCGGATATTTTTTAGGCTAAGGGTCCGGGAATAATCCTTCACCAGTTTTTCCAGCTTCAGCTGGGTATTCAATTCGATGGTGGTATGAATGATAGGTTCACCCCTTCTTTTGAGCTTCCAGGACAGATGCGGCAGGAAATTCGGTACGGCGCCCCGGGTCGCCGTCAGCGGTTCGGCCAGGGCATCGGCGATCTCTTTTTCAGTAAAGACCTTGTCCATGGCAAATTTCTTCAGCCATTTATTCCGCTCTGCGATGATACGATCATTGTTTTTTCCCATGACCAGCGAAGAAGGACGATTGGGGATGATGGACAGGGCCGTGATCTCCGCCAGGGATAAATGATCGGGGTTTTTCTTAAAATATAGAATGGAGGCCGATTTTACCCCTTCGATATTACCGCCATAGGGCACCTTGTTCAGATACATCTGCAGGATCTCATCCTTGCTGTATTTCCATTCAAGTTGCAGGGCCCGGAATATTTCGATGAGCTTGTTGCCATAAGTTCGCCGCTTGGGTTCCAGCGAACGAGCCACCTGCATGGTAATGGTAGAAGCTCCGGAGGTCCGGCGCATCCGGAAGAGGTTCTTACAAAACGCGCGCCCCATGGCTAAAAGATTGACGCCCGGGTGGGAATAGAAATATTTATCTTCTTTTTCGATGATGGTCTTGCGGAGCAGGGGAGAGATCTCGCTCAGTTCCGTTCTCATCCTCCATTGCTGGTCCCGGGTGAGAAAGGCATGGACCACCTCACCCTTGCTGTCTGTCACGATGGTAGAATACGTTATACGGTCAGGAACGGGAAAGACCCAGTTCAGCAATAAAAAAAGAATAAAGAGACCTGCCAGGATCAGAAGGGTCTTTACCAGCCATTTTTTTATTTTCGATGTAGTGATCGCCTGCACAGATGTTATCATTTGATTACCTTCCAACGGTGTTCCCTACCCCGTTTGTACATTCATTTTCCCTATTTGGGGGTATTAACAAATTCTTATCATAGCTACACTTGCAAACAGCATTGCCGCTGATGTACATTCACAATGGAATTTATTTCCACCAATATGAACGCCCCAACGCATCCCCCTTAGCTACTCCCCGAATATATAAATAATACCCGTGTCTTAAATGGACCGGTATTCATGTCTTTTTGTATATTAACAGCGTTTTTATAAAACCAACAGCTTCCCAGCTTCAATCTGACCTCCTTATGCGTATACGTTCAATAAAGGCACTGGCCCTGAAAGCTTCTGCCGCAGCTATTTCAGCCCTTTCCATCACCGCACTTGCCGTTATGCTACTCCTGCCGGCCTGCAACCGCAGCATCGTAGGCCTGGAATACACCAATGCACGCGACGAAGTGCCTGCCCTCGGCAATCTTATCTTCCGTTTTGACAAGCCCCTGGTCAAGGACTCCCTCCTCGATCAATGGGACTCCACACAATATGTCAGCTTCGAACCCAAGATCCCCGGCCGATTTCGCTGGGAGCATCCGGACGAACTGGTCTTTTCACCTTCCCGCCCCCTGTCCCCGGCCACGACCTTCAAGGCTTCGCTGAACAACGATATCCTCCAGTACAGCAGCTTTGGCCGCATCAATAAAGGAGAAAACCTCGTCTTCCATACCCCGGACCTCAAACTGGATAATACAAACGTTACCTGGGTTCTCCAGGAAGAGAACAGCAGTGCTGCCATCCCCCAGATAGACCTTCAGTTCAACTATCCGGTCAATCCGGCTACCCTGAAAGATAAATTACAGATCGTAGTAGGTGGACAACCGGTCAGCTACACCCTCCAGACCCTTTCCGCGGATGATAAGATCACCCTCCGTCTGCTCAACCTGAAAATGGAGGATAAGAACGTGGATGCCGCCATCTCCATCGATAAAGGGCTCGTGCCCGAAGGGGGCGTCAATGGCCTGAAAGACAAGCTGGAGACCCATTCCTCCATTCCTTCTCCCTTCGTCCTGCAGATCAATGATGTTACCACCGAACATGATGGGACCACGGGATCTATCAAAGTATTGACCAGCCAGCAGGTTGTTGCCGCCAACCTGGCCTCCTTTATATCCGTGAGCCCGGCTATCAAATTTACGGTCGAGCCGGCCGATGACGGTTTCGTGGTCCGCAGCGATAATTTTGACCAGTCCAAGAGCTATGCGCTGACCCTGACCAAGGGACTGCGCGGTCGTATCGGCGGCGTCCTCCACGAAGAGTATAATACGAATATTACGTTTGGCGAACTTGCCCCCTCCATCGGCTTTGCCAATGGTAAAGGCATCTATCTCTCCGGCAAGGGCGCCCGGAATATCGAAATGAAGATCGTCAATGTGCCAAAGGTAAAGATCGTGATCTCCAAGATCTATGAGAACAATCTCCTGATGGCCCAGCGCAATGAATATTATCCCAAAGAAACGGCGACGGACAGAAGGAATAACAACACTTCCTCCGATGGAGAGGAAGGTGGGTCCGTCTCCGATTACGATTACAACAGCAGCAGCGACATCACTGCGGGCGATGTGATCTATGAACAGGAGATCGATACCCGTTCCCTGCCCAAGAGCGGTAATAACAGGCTTTTTAATTTCGACATCGCAGACAAGCTGCCGGAGTTTAAGGGCATCTACCACCTGATGATCCGCAGTGTCAAGGATTACTGGGTGCGCGATAGCCGTTTTGTCTCCGTCTCCGATATCGGTATGATCGCCAAGGAAGGCAAGGAAAAGATCCTGGTCTTTACCAATTCCATCAAGAGCGCGGCCGCCCTTCCCGGCGTGAGTGTACTGGCCTATGGAGCCAATAACCAACTCCTGGGCATGGGTACCAGCAACGCCGAAGGCGTAGCGGAGATCTCCCTTACCCGTAAGGATATGGCAGGCTTCCGCCCGGCGATGATCATCGCCAAAACAACGGACGACTTTAATTACCTTCCTTTCAATACCTCCAAGGTCAATACCTCCCGCTTCGAAGTGGGTGGCAGGCGTAGCAATAGTACCGGGCTGGACGCCTTTGTCTACCCGGAACGGGATATTTACCGTCCCGGTGAGCGGCTGAATTTTTCGGTCATCATCCGGGACCGCCAATGGAAATCGCCGGGCGAACTTCCCGTCAAGCTGAAATTCCTGCTACCCAATGGAAAGGAGCTGAAGACATTCCGCAAAAGCCTCAATGAGCAGGGCTCCCTGGAAGGCAGCGTCGACCTGGCCACTTCGGCCATTACTGGCAGCTATTCCCTGGAAGTATATACCTCCAACGATATCCTGCTGGCTACCCAGCCGTTCCGCATCGAAGAATTCGTACCCGACAGGATCAAGGTAACGACCAAACTGGACAAGCCCTTTTTGGAGCCGGGAGATATTACACACCTGAATATCCATGCCGTCAATTTCTTTGGACCGCCCGCGGCCAACCGGAACTACGAGTGTGAGATCCGCATCAGGCCCCGGTCCTTCAGCCCCAAAAATTACAGGAAATACGAATTTGGGCTGGCAGGACAGAATGCATCCTTCGACAAGACCACCCGGGAAGGCAAGACGGACGAACAAGGCAATGCCGTTGAAAAATATACGGTGCCGGATATGTTCAAAAATATCGGCCTCCTCCAGGCCATCTTCTATGGCACCGTCTTTGACGAGACCGGCAGACCTGTCAGCCGCAATACCACGGTCGATATCTTCACCCAGCCCGTGTTCTTCGGCGTAGCCGACGATGGCTTCTACTGGTATGCGTTGAACCAGGCCATCCAGTTCCCCCTGATCGCGCTGGACAAAAACGAAAAGGTCCTCGGCGGCGTGCAGGCGCGCGTACAGGTCATCAAACATGAATACCGCACGGTGCTGACCAAGAGCGGCAGCTACTTTCGCTACGAATCACAGAAAGAAGATAAGCTGATCAGCTCCGGCCTCGTGACGGTAGGTGGCGAGAATACCCGTTATTCCTTTGTACCCCGTTCGCCTGGCGACTACGAGATCCGCGTTTCCATCCCCGGGTCAGACAGCTATGTCAGCAGGAGCTTCTACAGCTATGGGGCCTGGGGCGGTGACAATACCTCCTTCGACGTGAATAATGAGGGCCATATCGATATAGACCTGGATAAGTCCGGCTATTTTACGGGCGAAAAAGTAAAGGCCTTGTTCAAGACACCCTTCAGCGGCCGGATGCTGGTGACCCTGGAGACGGATAAGGTCGTCTCATACCAGTATGTGGATGTTGACAAGCGCACAGCCACCCTGGACCTGCCCCTTACAGTAGAGGATATCCCCAACGCCTATATCACGGCCACCCTCATCAAACCGCATGAATTGTCCGATATCCCCCTGACCGTAGCGCATGGTTTCCAGTCCGTGAAGGTAGAAGAGAAGGAACGGAAGATCCCCGTGACGATCACGGCGCAGAAGGCGGTCCGCAGTCATACCCGGCAGAAAGTAAAGGTCAGCGCTGCACCGGGCAGCCTGGTCACTTTGGCGGCCGTCGACAACGGGGTATTGCAGATCTCCGATTTCAGTACGCCCGATCCTTATACACATTTCTATGCGAAAAGAGCCCTGGAAGTAAATGGCTATGATCTCTATCCCCTGCTCTTTCCGGAGGCAAGACCCAGCCTCAGCAGCACAGGTGGGGATGCCGAAGGCGATATGAAGAAAAGGGTCAACCCCATGCCGGCCAAACGGATAAAGATCATTTCGTATTGGAGCGGGATCACAAAGGCCGACGGCAGCGGAGATGCACAATTTGAATTCGATATTCCGCAATTCTCGGGAGAAGTAAGGCTGATGGCCCTGGCCTATAAGAACGAACGGTTCGGCTCCGCAGAATCTACCATGACGGTGGCGGATCCCATCGTACTCAGCACGGCCTTACCCAGGTTCCTCAGTCCCGGCGATACAGTGACCATGCCCGTTACGATCACCAATACCACAGCGAAGACGGCGACTGCCAATGCCCGTGTAAAGGTCAGCGGCTCCATCCGCCTCGCGGGGGATGAACAGATCTCGCTGAGCATCGCACCCAACAGTGAAGGAAGGGCGACCTTTCAAATTGTAGCGCCGCCCGTAATGGGGATCGGCAAGGTGTCCGTGGAGGTCAACAGCCTGGGTGAGAACTTTACGGATGAGACGGAGATCGGCGTCCGTCCTGCCGCCTCTTTGCAAAAGATCACCGGCAGCGGATCGATGGCCGGCGGCGCCACCACGCCTCTGAATTGGGGTGCACCGGATTTTATTCCTTCCAGCATCGATTATCAGCTGGTGGTCAGCCGCAGTCCCGCGGTCGAACTATCAAAATATCTCAGCTGGCTGGTGGAGTATCCTTATGGCTGCACGGAGCAGACGGTATCGACGGCCTTCCCGCAATTATATTTCGGCGACCTGGCAGACATGGTGAGGAAGACAAACTCCAATACCGCGCAGAGGGCCAGCGCGAATGCGAATATCCAGGAGGCGATACGGAAGATCAAGATGCGGCAGCTGTACAATGGTGCGGTTACGCTCTGGGATAATGAAGGATCGGAGAACTGGTGGGCGACCATCTATTCCGCGCATTTCCTGCTGGAGGCGCAGAAGGCGGGCTTTGATGTGGACAAGAGCCTGATCGAGACCATGCTGGGTTATATCAACAGCAGGTTGAAGAACAGGGAGACGATATCTTATTATTACAATCGTGATCACAATAAGAAGATTGCGCCGAAGGAAGTGGTCTATGGTTTGTATGTGCTGGCCCTGGCGGGTAAGCCGAATGTCAGCGTCATGAACTATTACAAGGCCAACCCGGCGTTGCTGAGCCTGGATTGTAAATATCTTTTGTCGGCCGCCTATGCGCAGGCAGGGGATAAAAAGAGCTTCCGGGAATTCCTGCCAGGGAAGTTTGAAGGGGAGGAGTCGGTGGCGCAGACAGGCGGCAGTTTCTATTCCGATATCCGCGATGAATCCCTGGCCTTGAATGTGCTGGTGGATGTGGATCCGGAGAATGCCCAGATCCCGCTCATGGCCAGACATGTATCCGATAAGCTCAAACAACGTTACTGGTATAGTACACAGGAACTGGCCTTTAGTTTCCTGGGGCTGGGCAAGATCGCCAGGCAGGCAGCAGGCTCGACCGTTACGGCCGATATCCGCGTGGATGGGAAGACGGTAGGGGCGATGAATGGCGCCTCTGTCCGGCTCTCGACAAAGGAATTGAAGGGTGGCGGATCGGCTGCCCCCCGTGTGGAGCTGGTCTCCAAAGGCAACGGCCGACTCTACTATTTCTGGCAGGCGGAAGGCATCAGTGCTTCGGGTGCGGTCAAAGAAGAGGATAGTTATCTCAAAGTTCGCAAGCGTTTCTTTGACAGATACGGCCGGCCGATCACCGGCAATACGTTCCACCAGAATGACCTGGTGATCGTGCAGATCGTCCTGGAGAAATCGTATAGCACCGATATCGATAATGTGGCGATCACCGATCTGCTGCCAGCAGGCTTTGAGATCGAGAATCCGCGGACGAAGGACATCCCCGGCATGGACTGGATCAAGGATGCCTCTTCGCCCACGGCCCTCGATGTGCGCGATGACCGGATCAATCTTTTTGTGGATGTGCACCAGGCAAGACAGGTGTATTACTATGCCGTGCGGGCCGTTTCTCCGGGTGTGTATCGCATGGGACCCGTCAGCGCCGACGCCATGTACAATGGAGAATATCATTCGTATAACGGTGCCGGTACGGTGAAGGTGGTGCAGTAGGGGAGCGAGCTTAGGGCGCTGACCCGGGGATAGATTTAAAAAAGTGGGTACGATATTTAGTTGATTTTCAAATAAATGAGAACTATTTGGCAAAATTGCTCTTTATAAAGAGCAATTTTGCCATTTTGTGTTTTTTCTAAAGAACAGTTCTTGACGAAATCTTAATCATGTGAGGATCCGAGGTGTTCGGCTATTCGCCGACTGAGCATTTTTGAGAGCAAAGTTGCCGCCATCTAGCTTCTAATCCTTGTTGTTATGGATCCTGCACTGGAAGTCCAGCCCTTTAATGCCAATTATTAGCCTAACCTTCTTTTCAATCCTTTTTGTTGTGGATTACGCTCTGGAATAGGTGTGCGGCGCGAATAATGCGATGATAGCGCAGACTTCAATCCTTGTTATCCTGGATCACGCTCTGGAAGTAAGATTAGTGCAGCCCTGCTTCGGCGGGGCTTTTTGTTTCAATCCTTCTTATTTTGGATTATGCTCTGGAAGATACGGCCAGCGTTATCCCGGCCCGCTGGATTTCACCGAGTTTCAATCCCTCTTGTTTTGGATCACGCTCTGGAAGATTTGTTGGCTGTCTTCAAAGGGTCGATGTCCTTTTGTTTCAATCCTTCTTGTATTGGATATACAGACTTATTACAAACAGCGTTTCAATCTTTATTTTACATACATTCCTACTTATTACACACAGCTAAATTATTGAAATTTTCTTCTTGGCCCCAAAAATTTCGGTGGTATGAGATTTTATTAAAATAGAGACTATAACCTAGTAAATCCAAACTTAAACTTTTGATTTACTAGGTTATTTTGTATTTTTGCTGCATGATCCAACGTTTTTTGCAGGCTATAGTCGAAAAGGCACTTGAAAGGTCTCCCTCGGTGGCTATTTTGGGTCCGCGGCAGGTTGGGAAAACCACCTTAGCTAAAATAATTGCTAACAGTCACGTGAATTCGCTCTACCTGGATCTGGAGAATCCGCTAGACAGGCGAAAGCTGGAAGATGCATATAGTTACATTCGTTCCCTGTCCCATACCTGCATCATCTTGGATGAAGTGCAGCTAATGCCTGAACTGTTTTCCATTTTACGTCCATTAATTGACGAAGATAGGAGCCCGGGTCGTTTTATCCTGCTGGGATCAGCTTCACCCTCCCTGGTAAAAGGTGTTTCAGAATCTCTTGCCGGGCGTATTTCTTATATGGAGCTGACTGGGATCGGTTTGACGGAGCTGCCTGTTGAAAAAGGGTACAAAAGACACTGGTTTATGGGAGGCTTCCCCAATGCCCTATTAGCCGAAGAAGAGAATGGCAAAGACTGGCTGGACGATTTCATCCGGAGTTATATAGAAAGAGACCTCGGCCATTTATTCGGCGTAGAGCTTTCCCCGGTGATCTTGCGTAACTTCTGGAGTATGCTGGCACATACCAACGGAAATATCTGGAATGCAGAAGTATTCGCCCGGTCACTGGGGGTCAGTGCTACAACTGTTTTACGATACTTCGCATTCCTGGAGGGCGGATATATAACCAGGCGATTGCCACCATGGTTTGTGAATTCAAAAAAGAGATTGGTGAAATCCCCCAAAGTATATATACGAGACACGGGAATATTACATCGTCTGCTGAATATACCGGATTACGATTCCTTACTTGGACATCCGGGTGTAGGTGGTTCCTGGGAGGGCTATGTGATAGAACAGATCTATCAACGGAAACCATCGGACATAGAACTCTTTTATTATCGAACACAGGCAGGTGCCGAATGTGATCTGGTGCTGGTCAAAGGTATCTCGCCACTGGCCTGCCTGGAAATAAAATTGAGCAATACACCTGCTGTTTCAAAAGGATTCATCAGTTGCAGTGAAGACCTGCAGCCGAAATATAAATATATCATTACCCCCGAAAGCGAGACTTTTACAACGAAGCACGGTGTATGCATTACTAATCTTTATTACTTCATTGATGTTTTGTTACAGGAAATAAAATAAGTGTTAAGGCTGTACTCCTGGCCAGCTGGTGGATTACTCAAACAACATGATCGTTCAACGACCAAGTTAACGACCAAGTTATTGTTTTTCTACCCCTCCCGCCTCAAACAAAACAACCGATACCCAAAATCCAGTTCACTATACACCCGAAACCCAAATTTCTCATACCAGGGCAGGTTCTTTTCTACAGAAGTTTCCAGATAGAGGGGCACCCCTTCGCCCTCAGACCTCGCAATGACCTCCCGCAAAAGCCCACTCCCGATCCCTTTATGCTGAACTTCGGGCAATACCCCGATAAACCACAAATAGTGGATGGGGCCGGATGGATGGAGCTTCTTGATGGCGGCCTCCCTGGCCAGAATTTTTCGGACATTGGACAGGCCGACGCAGCATAAGATCAGCCTGAGATCTAAAAGAATGGATCTGACCGTAGTCTTTTTTTGTCCGGGGAGAACCAAAAGAGCACAAGCCTGCCGGTCCTCCGATAGGTACACTTCACCGAAAAGCTGGCAATAGTCAAAGGAATATTCCATCAGTCGGATTAGCCGCCGGACCCGATGACTATCTTGCTGAATAATGTAATTGACACTCTTATTATCGTTAAAAGACCGGGAAAGGATCTCCACGACAAGGTCCCTGTCTTCGTATAGAGCTTTGAGCATTGGGGGAGATTTCTGCTGCCAAGATAAGACCTTCAGTTACAATGTCAATGGTGGATGGGAAGTTATCTTTAGCCAAAACTGCCAAAAAAATGGAGTTTTGGACAAGTATAGAATTTTATAATCAGCCAAAACCCTTAAAAAAAGTGAGTTTTGGCTGATTATACAGATCGGACAGATTAAAAAAAAGTCGGAAAATTCATCAGAAACTCCTTTATCTGCTCCTCCGTCGTCTCCTCATGGATCGACTCCATCTTCACGGCCTTCTCCTCCGCATCATAATACGCGGAATACAACTCATTCGATACATGGAACTGATGACGCGCAGCATCCTGCTGTAAACCATAATGACGGCTTAGCTCTGTGATGATCTGAAAGGCCTCAGCCTGATCAGTAACGGGGATTCTCTTTAACTCTTTTACCATATGGGAGAGGCTGCCGGAATGGACGGCGCCGGGATCATTTATGCAAATGCCGGGCCCAACCTCATCGGCCAGGCCCGGCAATATATTTCCTATGGCCCCACCTCCCAATCATCGGTCCGGAACGGCGCCAGCGGCAGACCCGACGAACTGAACAGGTTGCCCACCCCAGCATTACTGAACTGATACCGCACCGCTACCGGCGCCTTCACCAGCTGCGACCACACCGTCAGCCGGCTGCCTTCCACCCGCGTCTCCGCAGGATAGAAGACCTTATCGGCCCCCGCCACTACCATCGAACGCACCGACCCTCCCCTGGCCGCCAGGCCGTCGCCGGCATCGGCGACATTGACGATCACCTTATTGCCCTTCACCTGCATATCTTTATAGGCCGGACTCTTGTAGACGATCCCAGGCTGACGATAGGTCTCCGCCAGCGCCCAATTGGCCAGGCGGAATCCCACCTCATGCTTGTTCTTC
>Ga0247778_1000902_pt1 | contig 20456 bp, 16 predicted proteins | sample UWRJL049202B5_FD_179939 | JGI IMG/M metagenome (GOLD analysis project Ga0247778, IMG submission 179939) | Plant litter microbial communities from Arlington Agricultural Research Station in Wisconsin, United States - UWRJ-L049-202B-5 | ecosystem: Environmental > Terrestrial > Plant litter >... | reverse complement strand
TTCCTGAAGATTTCAATGAAGAGCAGCAAATGGTGAAGGATATGTGCGGCTCGTTCCTGGATACGGAGGTCTTACCGATCATCGAACGGATCGATAAACAGGAGCCGGGTCTGATGCCGTCGCTGATGGACAAGGCGGGGGAACTGGGTCTGCTGGGTACGGCCATTCCCGAAGAATACGGGGGGCTGGGTAAGGACTTTGTCACATCGACCTTACTGAACGAGGGTTTGGGTGGAGGCTTCTCCTTTTCTGTGGCCCTGGCGGCCCACACGGGGATCGGCACCTTGCCTATCCTGTATTTCGGAACACCTGCACAGAAGCAAAAATATATTCCCAAGCTGGCCAGCGGGGAATGGAAGGGCTCTTATGGTCTTACGGAGCCGAATAGCGGCAGCGATGCCCTCAGCGCCAAGACGACGGCAAAACTGAGCGCCGATGGCAAGTATTATCTCCTGAACGGCCAGAAATGCTGGATCACGAACGGCGGCTTCGCAGATGTCTATACGGTGTTTGCGAAGATCGACGGGGACAAATTCTCCGGATTTATCGTGGAGAGGGGCATGGAAGGCTTCACCCAGGGACCGGAGGAGCATAAGATGGGGATCAAGGGTTCCTCTACGGTGCAACTGTATTTTCAGGATTGTAAGGTCCCGGTGGAGAATCTTTTAGGCGAGGTCGGCAAGGGGCATATCATTGCATTTAATATTCTTAATATCGGCAGGTTGAAGCTCTGTGCGGCTGCAGTCGGCGCCTCCAAAAGAGTGGTCACTACCAGCGTGGAATATGCGACGACCCGCGAACAGTTCAAGACGGCCATTGCGAATTTTGGCGCTATCAAGGATAAGATGGCGGAAATGGCTATCCGGACCTGGATATCGGAGACGGCGCTCTACCGGACCGCCAAATGGATCGATGACAAGGAATCGGAAATGGTTGCTGCCGGAAAGCCCTTTAACGAGGCCCAGCTGGGTGCGGCGGAAGAATATGCCATCGAGTGCGCCATTCTGAAGGTGCTGGGCAGTGAAGTATTGGACTTCGTGGTGGATGAAGGAGTGCAGATCCATGGGGGCAATGGCTTCAGCGACGAGTATATTATTTCAAAGGCATACCGGGACAGCCGGATCAACCGGATATTTGAGGGGACCAATGAGATCAATCGCCTGCTGATCGTGGATATGGTGCTGAAGCGCGCGATGAAAGGAAGGCTGGATATCATGGGGCCTGCCATGGCCGTGGCGAAGGAGTTGATGAGTATTCCCGAGTTCGGCAGCGGGGAGGAGACACCCTTTGCGAAGGAAGCGAAAACGATCGCCCAGTTTAAAAAGGCGATCCTGATGGTGGCGGGGGCTGCGGTTCAGAAGCTAATGGCCAAACTGGAGAGTGAGCAGGAGATCCTCATGCATATCGCGGATATGGCGATCCAGACCTTTGCCTGCGAGAGCGCCCTGTTGCGGGTGCAGAAACTGGTGGATCAGCGTGGGGTTGCGGCCTGCAGCCTGGAGCTGGACATCCTCCACTCCTATCTCTATGATGCGGCGGACAGGGTCAACAAATCCGGGAAGGATGCCATCAATGGTTTTGCGGAAGGGGACGAACAGCGGATGATGCTGCTGGGCGTGAAAAGGTTTACGAAGTCGGATCCGTTCAACAGCAAAGAGGCTAAGAGGCGGATCGCGGCCAAACTGATCAGTGATAATAAGTATCCACTATAAAGGCGAGTCACACATGAGAAAGCAAAAAAAGAACCCTCTGCCAGCGCGGGGGGTCTTTTTTTGAGGGTATCTTTAGAAAAAATTACCCATGCGGCGAATCGTTTGCTACCTGGCCCTTTTTGTGATGGCCTCTCCTGTTTTTTCCCAGGACAGCTGTTGGCTGGGGCGGACCACGGGGCGGTACGCCTTTATCGAGTACGGGATCGGCGATGACCGGCTGGGGGGCGCCAAAGAGGCTTTTTTGGATTCGAATATTTTATTGAGGGTTGTAGATAGTTTTAATACGGATTATAAAGTGCAGCTGTCGAAATTCCACAGCGCCTATATCGCCAAGACCAGTATGGTCCTGTTGTTTAAGGTCCCGGGGCACCTCATCCCGCACAATACGCATCTGAGCGGCAGCATCAAGGTCTTTGGCGATTCTGCCAGTGATGTCGTGACGATCAATCTTGACGAAAGATTGCCCTATCGTGCCATCCAGCTGATCGAGCCCTCACGGGTAGCCATCGATATTTTTGGGGTGACCAGCAATACCAACTGGATCACCCAATTAAAGACGAGCCGGGAGATCAGCAATACCTGGTATGAGCAGGTGGAGGACGATGTGTTGCGGGTCTATATTCAGCTAAGGCATACCCGGCACTGGGGTTTCGGCCTGGCCTATGACAGCAGCGGCCGGAAGCTGGTCGTCCGGGTCCGGCGGCAGCCCCCTGTGATGGATATACGCAAACTACGGATCGCCATCGATGCAGGTCATGGGGGTGATAATGCGGGGGCCAGCGGCGTGAACAGCAAGGTCCCGGAGAAGCAGTATACGTTGCTGATTGCGAAGGAAGTGGAGAAGACCCTGAAAAAGGCGGGCGTGAAGGCTGTGTTCATGACCCGGCAGAAGGATACTTCCCTGTCCATGCCGGAGAGAATGGATCTGCTGAGACAATTCGGCCCCGATCTGCTGGTCAGCATCCATCTGAATTCGGCCAGTTCGGATACGGTCCAGGGAACGAGTACCTATTACCGGTATATTGGATTCCGTCCGCTGAGCGTGGCGATCCTGGATCAGATGCTGAGCCTGGGGCTGAAGGAATATGGGAATGTCGGCAATTTCAATTTTTCTCTCAGCGGGCCGACAGAATACCCGAATGCGCTGGTGGAAGTGGCCTTTCTCAGCAATCCGGCCGATGAGAAAAAAATTCTGAGCGCCCTGTTCCACAAGGCGGTTGCCCGGAAGATCTATCTGGGAATCGTGGACTGGCTAAAACCGACAAAATAATGGCACGAGCCGCGGGCGAAGGGCATGTGGTGCAGGGGAAGGGCCGGTGATGTGGGCTAAGGACCGGTGATGAAGGAGAGGGGTTGGTGACGCAGGCTAAGAGCCGGTGATGCAAAAGAAATTAAAATGAACACATGAACGGATATTTGATGCAGGAATTGGATTTTCATGCCGGCGAAGACGCCATGGTCGAAAGTTTTGCGCCGGAGAACCGGTATGGGGTGGTGTTTGAGGACGATGGGGAGACGGGGTATTTTTATGCGGTGGAAAAAGACGCGGATGGCTCGGGTCTGCGGGTATTGGATGCCCTCCATATTTATGAGGGGGATGAGGGGCCGGATGAAGCGAATGAAGGCGTGTTGGTTGGTGAGATTGGTGAGGTGGAAGATGCGGGTGAGGCCGGGGCAGATACGGATGAAGAAGGAGAGGACGCCGGTCAGGGCGGGGATAGCTCGGAAGGGGACGACGGGGCAAAGTCGCATTTACAGATCGTTTGGTCGCGGGACTGGTTGAAATGCGCGTTGGTGATCGATGGGTTTTGCCAGGCCATCTTTGATTTTGAGGGGCAAAATGGGTATAATATCAACGAGTTCCCGCCAGCCAATGAGTTCTGGAGCAAGGGCGGCAGGGAACTGACCGACGAGATCATCCATCGATTCTTTTAAGGACAGACAAAATGCGGCGATCCGCCGATCTTCGATTAAATTTTATACAATAAAATCAATAGTATGGCTCTCTCTAACATTTTTGTACACCATGTTTACTTTTGGTTAAAGAACCCGGGAAGCGCCGGAGACCGGGCTGCGTTGGTCGCCGGTCTGCAGAAGTTGTCGGCGGTAAAGTCCATTGCGCAATTTCATATCGGGCAGCCGGCGGGTACGAACAGGGATGTGATCGATGGGTCTTATGCCGTCTCCTGGCTGCTGATCTTCAATACGCCTGCAGACCAGGAGTCCTACCAGGTCGATCCCATGCATCTTCAATTTGTGGCTGAATGTTCGCCATTGTGGAACAAAGTGGTGGTTTATGATTCGGTGGACATGGTGAGTGGTGAGTAGTAATGGTGAGTGGTGAGTGAGAATTAAGAGTTGGGGGTTGTAAGGTTGGCGGCAGCGGCCTCGTCGACGAACCAATGCAGTTCTCCGGCCGGGAGTTTGATCTCCTGGGACGGATAAAGATCGGGGTTGTAGGCTCCCTGCAGGACTTCCTTCAAGGCATGAGCCTTTCCGGCGCCAGTGGTGAGGAAGGCTACGGCGGAAGACCGGTTGACAATCGTCTTTGTCAAAGTGATGCGTTGCATGTCCTGGGCCTTGAGGAAGAACGCCAGGACCCAGGCTTTTTCTTCATGTACGACTTCGGTACCCGGAAAAAGAGACAGGGTGTGACCGTCATCGCCCATACCGAGGAGGACGAGGTCGAAAGAGTGAGTGGTGAGTAGTGAGTTGTCAGTTGGGAGGGAGAAATATTGGTGAAGGATAGCCTCGTATTCAAGAGCCGACTGGTCGGCAGGGATATCGGTCCTCATCACATGAACCTGCGAGGCAGGCACTGGCACGAAGTTGAGGAGGGTGTCATAGGCCATTTTTGCATTGTTGCGGCTGTCCTCGAAAGGAACGGCACGTTCGTCCCCCCAGAAGATATGCAATTTCGACCAGTCGATCTGTTCCTTGTAGGGAGAGGCGGCCAGGATCTTGTGCAAACGTTGGGGTGTGCTGCCACCGGAAAGAGCAATGGTGAAGCGGTCTTTTTTGCTAAGGGTCTCGCTGATCCTGTCAGCGATCCACCTGGCGACTGCATTACTCAATTCTTCGGCGTCTTTAAATACGTGTAGTTCCATTTTGATATTTTTTGTGAGTGGTGAGCAGTGAATGGTGAGTAGGAAAAACTACTGACCACTGCCCACTCACCACTGACTATTTCTATTGCGTTGGTGGCATGGTGATCCAGTTGTGTCCGTCCCTCGCGATGAGGGCCTCTACATCTTCGGGACCCCAGGAGTCCGGTGTATAGTTGGGGAAGTCCACCGGCGGGCGGCTCTCCCAGGTTTCCAGGATGGGCATGACGATCTTCCAGGCTGCCTCAACCTGGTCGGCGCGCATGAACAGGGTAGGATTGCCTTCCATGACATCCAGCAGCAAAGTTTCGTAGGCCTCCGGTTCTTCGTGGCCTGCATCGGCGGAGCCATAGACCATATCCACGGGGTTGAGGGTCATGGACTGGCCGGGCCGTTTGGCCTGGAAGCGCAGTCTGACCTCCATTTCTGGCTGGATACTGATGGTCAGCCGGTTGGCCCGCCAGGTCTCGGCCGCCTCGGGCGGGAAGGCATAGCTGGGCGCCGTCTTGAACTGGATGGTGATGTTGGTGGTCTTCTGGTTCATCCGTTTGCCGGTACGAACGTAGAAGGGTACATCCTGCCAGCGCCAGTTGTCGATATAGAATTTGACAGCGGCAAAGGTTTCTACCGCTGAATTGGGGTTGACACTTTTCTCCTGTTTATAGCCCGGAACTTTTTGCCCCTTCATCCATCCTTCGGCATACTGGCCGCGGACGGCATATTGATTGACGTCTTCCTTGCTGATCTTGCGGATGGCATGGAGTACGTCCACTTTTTTATTACGGATCTCGTTGGCGTCGAAGGAGACCGGGGCCTCCATCGCGATCATACACATCAGCTGCAGAATGTGGTTTTGCACCATGTCGCGTAAGGCGCCGGAGTTCTCGTAGTAGCCGCCGCGTCCTTCCACGCCTACGGTTTCTGCCGCGGTGATCTGTACGGACTCGATGTAATTACGGTTCCAGATAGGTTCGAAGAGGGCGTTGGCGAAACGGAGGGAAAGAATATTCTGCACGGATTCCTTACCCAGGTAGTGGTCGATCCGGTAGATCTGTTCTTCCTTGAAGTCGCTCATCAGCAGCTGGTTGAGCTCGTGCGCGCTTTGGAGGTCATGACCAAAGGGCTTTTCAATGACGATGCGGGTGGTGGATGTTTCGCTGCAGATCTTGAGAGCGCCCAATTTTTTTGCGATGTCCGGCATGAGCTGGGGTGCTACGGAGAGATAGAAGATCACATTGGGGTGGACTCCCATTTCCTGTTCTTTCGCCTTGACGAGATCCGAGATCTTTCCATAGTCCGCATCTTTTTCCGCATCCATCTGCAAATAAGAGATACTCTTGGAAAACTCATCCCAGTGACCATTGGGTTCTCCTTTCCGGCGGCTGAACTGCTGGATCCCATCGAGGAGCCGCCTGCGATAATCTTCATCGTTGTACTGGCTGCGTCCGATGCCGACGATGCCGAATTTTTCCGGCATCCAATCGTCGATGAATAAATTATAAAGAGCGGGGGATAATTTTCTGAAATTGAGGTCTCCGCTGCCTCCGAAGATAAAGATGAGGGAGGCGGGCGGTCTTTTATGGTTTGCCATATACTGTCTATTGAGTCTTAAAATAAATTTATTTACCCCATTCCGAATGGAATACGCCAGGTGTATCGATGCGCTGATAGGTGTGGGCACCGAAATAATCCCGTTGGGCCTGGATAAGGTTGGTCGGCAGGCGTTCGCTGCGATAGGCGTCGAAATAGCTGAGTGCGGCCATGAGCCCGGCCACAGGATAGCCCATGTGGATGGCGTGGATGATCACATTGCGCATATTCTGCCTCTTCGCCTGGAGCAATTGTGCGATCTCTGCATCCAATAACAAATTTGACAGCTGAGGGTTCTTGGTAAAGGCGGCATAAAATGTTTCCAGCAGGGATGAGCGGATGATACAGCCACCTCTCCAGACCCTTACCACTTCCGGCAGGGGGATCTGCATATCCAGCTCGGATGAGGCCTGATGGAGCATGGCCAAACCCTGGGTATAGCTGAGGATGACGGCGAAATAGAGGGCGTCATGGGCCTGTTGGATAAATACTTCTTTGGGAACGGGGACATCTACCGGGGAGGTCTTGTAGATGGCCGCGATCTGTGTCCGTTCGTCCTTGTAGGCGGAGAGTTCGCGCATGGAGACGGCCATGTCGATGACGGGGATCGGGAGACCCAGATCCATGGCATCCTGGGATGTCCATTTGCCGGTGCCTTTGGAACCCGCCTTGTCCAGGATCATATCCACGAGACGGTTATCGGTCTTTTCGTCTTTTTTCAGGAAGATGTCCCGGGTGATCTCTACCAGGAAAGATTGCAATTCGCCTTCGTTCCAGGTCTTGTAGATCTTGTGCAGTTCATCGTTGTCCAGGCCGAGTCCCCTGTGAAGAAGATCATAGGTCTCGCTGATCAGCTGCATGATGGCATATTCGATGCCGTTGTGTACCATTTTTACATAGTGTCCGGCCGCGCCTTTTCCCAGATGCGCCACGCAGGGGCTGTCCTTTACTTTTGCGGCCACTGCCTCCAGGATGGGCTGAACGTGGGGGTATGCCTCGGGATCTCCGCCGGGCATGATACTGGGGCCTGTACGGGCGCCCTGTTCGCCTCCGGAAATGCCTACACCCATGAAATGGAGGCCTTTTTCCTGTAAGGTTGTGACGCGGCGTAAGGTATCCGTATAGTGGGAGTTACCGCCATCGATGACGATATCTCCTTTTTCGAGGAGGGGCAGCAGATCGTGAATGACATCGTCCACGGGTTTACCGGCGGGTACGAGCATCATCAGCTTGCGGGGCTTTTCCAGCAGCTGGATCATTTCAGCAAGGGTATTCACTCCTTTTACGGTAGTGCCAGGAGTTGCGGATGATTCCAGGGTTGAAGTCTTTGTCGCGTCCTTGTCGAAACCGACGACTGCGAAACCGTGATCGGCCATATTAAGCAGTAGGTTCCGACCCATTACACCGAGACCTATCATGCCGAACTTGAATGAATTGTTTGCCATAGTTGATATTATATAAGAGGCGGTAAATTTAGGTAATTTATATCAACAAAGAACCCCGCAAGAAGTGCGGGGTTGCAGTTAAATTATTATCAATTCATTATTTTACTTCACCCGGGTGGGGGCTGCCCCGATGGCAGGTCATACAGGAGATCGAGGGGATCATCTCTCCCTTCTCATCCTTGTTCATGCTGAAATATTTTTTATTGATCTTGGCCGTCATTTTGAACATGTGGCGGGCGATATCTTTTTCGGGTTTGTCATCGCTGGCAAAATCCAGGTGGGAGGTGTTGTCCTTGGATGGAGCATGACAGAAATTACATTTTACATCGAGGGCTGCCGTCCAATTATGCATGATCTTGTCCAGTTCCTCGTGGCTGATGTTCTTCGGGAGGACCTTCAGGTTACTCTTATGTTTTTCGGGCGGAGACGGTTGTGGGCGGGTAGCGGCCATGCCGATGATCATAAAAGTCAGTAAGGAGGCGGCGACAGCAAGCTTTTTGTAATGCAGCATAGGTCAAATCTTTTTGGTGGCTCAATTTAGGAAAAGGAGTCTGAATAATATTCATTTTATGACAATATTTTGACAATGGGGTGAGTAGTGAGTGGTGAGTTGGGTTGGAAAGACAGGGGAGGAAGGATTGAGTGATGGACCTTACCTTTGCCTGCATTATGCAAAACCTGGAAGAAGACCGTTTACAAAAATGGCATATTGTCCTGATGGCCATTTGTACGGGGTTGATCGTTGCCAATATCTATTATAACCAGCCGCTGATCGTGCTGATCAGTAAAGGGTTTGGCGTTCCTGAGAGCAAGGCGGGGAATGTGGCGGCCTTTACGCAAGGAGGTTATGCCCTGGGGTTGTTGTTTTTTGTGCCTCTGGGCGACAAGGTGGAGCGGAAAGGTCAGATCGTGTGGATGGCGGGTTTTGCAGTCGGCGCCCTGATCCTGGCAGCACTCTCCCCCAACCTGCTAAGCCTGGAAATTGCCAGTCTGCTGATCGGGGCTACCTCTGTGATCCCCCAGCTGATCCTGCCGCTGGCGGCCAACCTGGCTAGTCCGTCGAGAACGGGTAAGATCATCGGTACGATCATGAGCGGGCTACTGATCGGGATCCTTTTGTCCAGGACCCTCAGTGGTTTGGTTGGTGCCTGGTTGGGCTGGCGGGGAATGTTCTGGGTGGCTGCTGGCATCAGTTTCACGCTACTGCTGGTGATACGGGGAACTTTTCCCCTTAGCAAGCCAAATTTCAAGGGGTCCTATGGATCCCTTATGCGGTCGCTGCTGACCTTGATCCGCGACCAGCCCTTGTTACGGGAGGCGACGGCGATCAACTCCCTGGGTTTTGCCACTTTTGGCCTTTTCTGGACGACGATGGTGCTGCATTTTTCCGGCCCACCCTTCCATTTTAATAGCGGCCTGATCGGGTTGTTCGGTCTGGCAGCGGCGGCGGGGGCCCTGGCGGCGCCCCTGGTGGGTGGTTCGGCGGACAAGGGTCGTCCCCGGGTGGCCATTGGATATGGGATCGGTCTGCTGTTTGGCTCTTTTATATTATTTTATTTGTTCAGGAATTCGGTGATAGGAATGGTGGTGGGGATCATCCTGCTGGACCTGGCGATGCAGTGTATCCATATTTCCAACCAGAGCCGGGTGTATGCGCTGATCCCGGGTGCCCGCAACCGGCTGAATACCGTATATATGACTGTTAGCTTCATGGGGACCTCACTGGGGTCGGCGATCGGTTTGCTGGTCTGGGATCGGGCAAACTGGACGGGGGTCTGTATTGCGGGAATGGTCCTGACGGCGGCATCTTTTGGGATCTATGCGGCGACGTATAAAAGGGGGGTGAGTAGTGAGTGGTGAGTGGTGAATTGGAGGTGAGGATCAAATAAAATACTTTTAGATATGTCTACTTCCCGGCGAGCGGCCCTCAGCTTTATATTTGTCACGGTCCTCATCGACTTTATTGGATTTGGGATCATCCTTCCTGTCCTGCCTGAGCTTATCGCGAAGCTGATCCATGGGGGGCTCAGCGATGCGGCGCGGTATGGTGGCTGGCTGCTCTTTGCCTATGCCTTTATGCAATTTCTTTTTGCTCCGGTGATGGGTGGACTCAGCGATCGTTTCGGGCGCAGGCCGGTCCTTCTGTTCTCTTTATTTGGTTTTGGGATCGATTATTTATTCCTGGCCTTTGCGCCCAGTATCGGCTGGCTCTTTGTGGGAAGGCTGGTGGCTGGGATCACTGGCGCCAGCTTCACAACCGCATCTGCCTATATCGCCGATATCAGTTCGCCGGAGAAGAGGGCGCAGAATTTCGGGATGCTGGGTGCGGCTTTTGGGTTAGGCTTTATCATTGGTCCGGCGCTTGGGGGGCAATTAGGGGAATTTGGCACGCGGGTGCCTTTTATTGCTGCGTCGGTGTTGACCCTGGTGAACTGGTTGTACGGGTATTTTATTTTACCCGAGTCCCTGCCAAAGGAGAACCGGCGGAAATTCGAGTGGCGGCGGGCGAATCCGGCCGGGGCCCTGGTGCAATTGAAAAAATATCCTGCCGTGGCGGGATTGATCCTTTCCCTGGTCCTTATTTATATTGCCGTACATTCAGTACAGAGTACCTGGACCTATTATAATATGGAGAAGTTCCACTGGACAAAAAAATGGGTGGGTTATTCGCTGGGTTTTGTGGGGTTGATGATCACCATTGTACAGGCTGGACTGATAAGGATCATCATTCCCAGGCTGGGGCAGTCGAAGAGTCTTTATATGGGTCTTTTTTTATATAGCCTGGGCATGTTGTTGTTCGGGCTGGCTACCCAGGGCTGGATGATGTTTGCCTTTACGGTGGTCTATTGTCTGGGTGGTATCGCGGGGCCGGCGCTGCAGGGAATTATTTCTTCGCATGTACCTGCCAATGAACAGGGAGAATTACAGGGGGCGCTGACCAGCCTGATGAGTGTGACTTCGATCGTGGGTCCCCTGCTGATGACAAATCTTTTTGCCTATTTCACGCGGGTTGGGGCGCCGGTCCAGTTGCCCGGGGCGCCATTTCTTTTCGGGTCATTGTTGGTCCTGGTGAGTGCTATGCTGGCTTACCGGAATCTGAAGAAATATCAGGCGGGTGTTTAGGAAAAAGTCGTGGCTGCGTTAACAAATTACTAATTACCGAATTATCTAAAGAAGGTTCTTGGAGTTTCAGTTAAATCAACTACCTTTGTAATGTTAATTTGAGCTGATAACAGCATTAGTAATTGAATGATCATTTCCGCTAAACAATCTCCGGTTATAGTTAGTCTTCTTTACTCCCTGCGGTTTACCTCGAATTGTTATTTATCATTTTTTAATCAGTTAATTAAGTATGAACATTTACGTTTCAAATTTAAGTTTTAACGTCACGGACGAAGACTTACAAGATTATTTTGCAGAATACGGCGAAGTATCATCTGCTAAAGTTATTATGGACAAATTCACCGGCAAATCCCGTGGTTTTGCATTTGTTGAAATGTCCGATGACGAAGCTGCGAAGAAAGCCATCCAGGAACTGGACGGTGCATCCGTTGATGGAAGGACCATTGGCGTATCCGTAGCAAAACCCCGTGAAGACAGGGGCAATGGTGGCGGCGGCGGCAACAAAGGCGGCGGCGGTTTCCAGCGCAGGAACAACAACTACAGCAATAGCAGGTACTAGTACTATAGTTTAATATTATTGTTCCGATACGAGGACCCAATTATGGGTCCTCTTTTTTTTGGCCCACATGGTCTTAAATTTATCTCGGACCATAATATCTTTCAATGGTCTCGATGAACCGCCAAAGGCGGTTTCATTATACCGGTGGGCCAAAAAAATGATAATGATGGGCAGAACGTCGTTTCAAACACTGTTTGAAACTCGTTAGAGCTACGTTCCGAACACTGTTCGGAACTTGCCCGAAACCTTCGTTACACTCGGTTTCCTTCGCTCCGCTCGGTTAGGCCGCCGGTCTGTGACCGGCTTTTGCCTGGCTTGATTTTTTTAAGTTAGGTAGATATGAGGGGGGATAGGGATGGCTGTTAGGCGGCCCGCTGATCGTTCTGGATGGTGAGGGCGACCGTAGTGGTAGTCTGGGTCGTATAATCGATACTGATGCTGCCGCCGATCTTTTCCGCCGCATGTTGCACCTGGCGGAATCCGTGGCAGACCGTACGATAAAAATAGACGCCCGCATTGCGGACACGGATCATGGTATGATCGCCCTCACAGACGGATTCTATCTGGATACATTCATTCTGAGTGCTGCTCACGACACGATTGAGGAGATTCCATAATACATAGGCCAGCATATTTTCATCGGAGCCCAGTTCGATGTTTCGATCGATCTGGTTGATGATAAGACTTCTGCGACTGACGGCCAGGGGTATAAGACCGGTCAGCAATTCATCGACGAATCGATGCAAAGGGATCTTGTTACTCATGTGCTACTAATATATATTGGAATTTTAAAGATATCGGATCTCAATGTTATGACAATGAGTAAACGATATAAAATTCCAAAATTGTCTGTAACAACCCAAATTAACCCTGCCGGAGCCCGAACGGGCCCCGGCAGGCTATTTTATCTCCAATGGCCTCTTTGCCAGCGATATCCGCGGGGAGTGTGGTCCCAATGGCCGCCTTCCCAACGACGACCACCCCTGGGCCTGCCCCAACGGCCCTGGTGATATACATAACGGCCTCCCGACCAGGTCCAATCTCCTTCTATCCAGATATAGTCCGGTCCGGGTGAAACCGGGCGGGTGTATACGACTTCCGTTGGCTGGCTTTCGATGTAACCCCCGTCGACAGTACAGCCTGTCGCCCCGATGAAACAGGAGGCGGCGAGTGCTATGGATAATAATTGTTTGTTCATGATGAATAATTTACGTTATGCAACCAGAAAGGCGAATTATATGCCATCGGGACATTCCACGATAAGGCCGTATGTTTGTGCTGAAAAGCATATTATTACATGTTACAAAAATACTTTGTTGATTGAGGTGTGATTTCCCCAGGGGTTTGAATACCCTCGAATTTCCCGGGATGGTAAACCGGAACGGCTGTCATGTATCGCCAAAGCTGTAAATTTGTGGAATTATCTTATTATAAAGGAACTATCGTATCATGAGTGACGCAACGACCCTCCCTCCGCAGCCTCTTACCGCCAAGGATTTCTCCACCGACCAGGAAGTGCGGTGGTGCCCGGGTTGCGGAGACTATTCCATTCTGGCCCAGGTCCAGAAGGTGATGCCGACCCTGGGAATTCCCCGGGAAAATATTGTGATCGTATCCGGTATCGGCTGCAGCAGCCGGTTCCCTTACTATATGAATACCTATGGCATGCACTCCATCCATGGGAGGGCAACGGCCATTGCTTCGGGCCTGAAGGCTACGCGGCCCGAACTCAGCGTCTGGATCGTGACGGGTGACGGGGACAGCCTCAGCATCGGCGGTAATCATACGATCCACCTGCTGAGAAGGAATTTCGATGTGAATGTCCTGTTGTTCAATAACCAGATTTATGGTCTGACCAAGGGGCAGTATTCCCCTACTTCAGAAGAAAATAAGGTGACGAAGTCGACGCCATACGGGAGTATCGATCATCCCTTCAATCCCCTGGCCCTTGCAATGGGTGCCGATGCGGGCTTTATCGCCCGGAGCATGGACCGCGACCCCAAGCACCTCCAGCAGATGCTGCTGCGCAGCCATGGCCATAAGGGGACCTCTTTCCTGGAGATCTATCAGAACTGCAATATTTTTAACGACGGCGCATTTGAAGCTTTTACCGAAAAGAGCAGCAAACCCCAGGAGACCCTGTTCCTGGAACAGGGCAAGCCCCTGGTTTTTGGCCCCCAGCAGAACAAGGGGATACGTTTGGAAGGGTTCCGGCCGACCATCGTGGACCTTGGGGATGGGGTCAGCAAGGATGACCTGTGGATCCATGACGAGAAGGATTTCTACAAGGCACAGATCCTCGTTCGGATGTTCGATGATCCCCGTGTCGAGGGGCATCTGCCCAGGCCGTTTGGCGTCTTTTATGAGAACGACCGGCCCTGTTATGAAGAAATGTTGAATCTCCAGATAGAGGAGGTGGTCCGCAGCAAGGGCAAGGGAGATCTTGATAAGCTACTGAGAGGGCATGAGACCTGGACGATCGTTTAACAAAAGGTATCAATCATACTGAAAGGGCTGTAAATAAAAGCCCCCTGTCGGAGGATGACAGGGGGCTTTTATACTTTTGGTTTTTTCACAGTGAAATTTCTTTGGTTCGCATGCGTGCTCCGGAGGTTGTTCTAAGGGTCAAAAAAAAAGAGCCAGCGATAGACATCGCCGGCCTGTGCTTACCTCTGAAACCACAAAAAGAAAGATGTCGAATATTTTTTCATTGTCGTTTGTTCCTTGCTGTTATAACAATACCTACTGTACCAGACGTTCTCCGGGCAGATTATAAATTACGAAAACTGTAAATAAATTATTGAGGGTTAAGATCGGGGTTTCAAAAGGGTAGAAGAAATATAAGTATAGTGTAGGTGGTGGGGACACTATATTAAACATACGAAGAGATCAACCTTCATAACGATTAATGGAAACCCGGATATTTTTGGAAATTGGAATCTTGGGACGGAAATTGGATGGTCGAAACGCGGAAATTGGATCGGATCAGATTTTTGTGGTATGAGCGTTATAAAGATATGAACGCTTCAGAGTATAAGCGGGGTAAAAATAAAGACAGTTTTGCTAAAAAGCAATATTTTTTTTAAGGTTTTTGAAAGTTTAACCTGGAATTTGCCGTTTTCCCCAGCCCGCAAGGGGGCGGAAGGCCTTATTCAGCCGGAGTTTCCAGCACTTTGCCTGCTGCGCGGAATGTTTTTTCTTTTTTCATATTGAACCACCATTCGGGGGCTGTTTTTTTCATCAGGGTATCGATATGGCGCATTCCCAGGAGATACCAGGCCCCTTTCAGCTTGCCGGTCAGTGAGGACTGGAGGGCGCGGAGGCTCATGGCGAAGCCACTGTCAAGATATTCCATGTGGTGCCAGTATCCCGCGGGCATAAAGAGGGTGTCCCCGTGGTTTAAGATGACTTCGTAGCCTTTCGCCAGCCGGAGGGCCGGGAATCTATCCAGGTCCAACTTGCTGTGGTCCTTATCGAAGTATTTTTCAAAATTGACAAAACTGAGGACTTCCCAGGGTTTGCGATATAATTTATGCTGTTCTTCAAAGGGGAAGAGCAGCACTCTTTTGCGGCCTACGAACTGGGTATGCATGATATGGGAGAGGTCGATATCGAAATGCATATGGGTAATCGAGCCTTTGCCGCCTACAAAGAGCATGGGAAACCGCTTCACAAAGCCTTTCATCAGGTGTTCCGGCCATTCGAAGTCGGCGGTGATCTGCGGGGCGTGTTCGAAGATATTAAAGAGGAAAATGCGCCATTCGGCGGGTCCTTTCCGGACCATATCGATATAATCGCCGAACTTCATGTAGTCGTCGGCTGTATTGATCGGTGTATAGGCATCGCTCTTGATGTTGTTGTACACACCTACTTCCACGTCGCCTACAATCGATTGGAAATAGTCCCAGTTCCATTTTTGATAGGCCGGCCATTGCTGTGAAAGCCCCCTGATCACCAGGGGTTTCATAGGATCATAGTACCGATCCCGGAAGTCGTCGGCACTGATCTGATCTATCCTGTCCACCTCCTGTAGTTCCATGGTGTAAAATTCGCAAATTTAATATTAAATCTACGTTACAAATGGGTTGTAAAATTGTATATATCCACGCTTAACAAATTATTTAAATATTTTTTCCTTATATTTTGCTCATGTTGTTGCATCTCCATCCGGATAACCCCCAGCCCAGGAATATAAAGACTATTATCGAATGCCTCCTGGATGGGGGCGTGATCATTTACCCTACGGATACCATTTATGGCCTGGGCTGTGATATTTTTCATCATAAGGCGGTCGAAAGGATCTGCCAGATCAAGCAGGTAGATCCTGCCAGGGCGCAGCTGTCCTTTATATGCTATGACCTCAGCGACATGAGCAACTATACCAAGAGCATTTCCACCCCGTTATACCGGCTGTTACGAAACTATTTACCCGGTCCTTATACTTTTATCCTGCCTGCCAGCAAGCAGGTACCCCGGATCCTCAAGAGCAAGAAGGATACCATCGGTCTGCGCGTCCCGGATAATAATATTGCCCGGTCCCTTATCAAGGAATTGGGACATCCGATCCTCAGTTCATCGCTACCGGGCGAAATGGTGGAAGAGTATACCGATCCTGAGATGATGCACGATAAGTTTGAGAAACTGGTCGATATTGTTATCGATGGAGGAATAGGAGGAGTTGTCCCCTCTACGGTCATCGATTATACAGGGGACGAGCCCGTGGTGATAAGGATGGGTCTCGGGGAATGGCAGGGCGTCGATTAGACAAGGTCCAGTTCTTCCTGGGGCGTCTGATCTAACGGGTTGATATTGAAACTTCTGCGGTGATATTTACAAAGGCCGAATTGCTGAATGGCGTCCCGGTGTTCGCGGGTCCCGTATCCTTTGTTGGTGTCCCATCGGTAATGGGGGAATTCGGTATGCAGGTCTCGCATATATTCATCCCGCCAGGTCTTGGCCAAAATACTGGCTGCTGCGATAGAGGCGTAGAGGGAGTCGCCTTTAACGATACACCGGTGGGGGATCCTTTTATATTTTGTAAAGCGGTTGCCGTCGATCAGGAGGAGGCCGGGTCTTTTTCCCAGGCCATCCAGGGCCAGGTGCATGGCTTTAAAGGATGCTTTCAGGATATTGATGCGGTCGATCTCGTCATGGTCAACCCTGGCCACCCGGTAGGCGATGGCTGTTGCCTCGATATAGGTCCGGAGCTCGTTCCGGTCGGCTTCCTTCACCTGCTTGGAATCGTTCAGCAGGGGGTGAAAGAATCCTGGCGGCAGGATCACGGCTGCTGCAAAGACGGGTCCGGCATAACAGCCCCGCCCGGCCTCATCGCAGCCCGCCTCAATTTTTTCTTCCTGGTAGCATGTTTGTAGCAATGCCGGTTATTTTTTCAAAAATACGGTGTCCGCGTTAAAAATGAAGCCATCTGAAAAGTCTGCACTCGATATGGGGAAAAATTATGTAAAACCTCTGAACCGGGGGTGGCAGTCCTTACCTTTGCGTCGCTATGAAGCCCAATTCTTTTTCCTTACCGCAACCTTTGACCAGGGCTGGCGGCGCGTTGTCCTCATCCCGCCCGGTGGCCATCTGGATCTATACCGGCGTCATCATGCTCCTGGTCCAGTTCATACTGGGGGGTATCACCCGTCTGACGGGCTCGGGCCTTTCCATTACCGAATGGGACCTGGGGAAGGGGATCCTGCCGCCCTTGAATCATGCGCAGTGGATGGTCGCCTTTGACAAATACCGGCAGACGCCGCAGTTCCGGATACTCAATGCGGACTTTACTCTTTCTGATTTTAAATTTATCTTTTTTTGGGAATGGTCGCATCGTTTCTGGGCCCGGCTGGTGGCCCTGGTATTTGTCGTGGGCTTTGTCTGGCTGCTGCGCAAAAAGATGATGAAGGCTCAGATGGTCAGGCCCCTGCTCATCCTTTTCCTGTTGGGTGCCCTCCAGGGGGCGGTTGGCTGGATCATGGTCGCCAGCGGGTTGACGGGTGATGCCATTTATGTAGTACCGACGAGGCTGGCCTTGCATTTTGTTTTTGCCTGCGGACTCGTCGTCTATACTTTTTGGTTCGCGCTGGAACTTTCTGTCGATCCGGATGCGATCCGGGGACGGGCCGGTGGGGTGGGCGACCCGAAAGCCGGGAGCGGGTCCCGGGGGGGGCCGGATGACCGCAGCATCAGGAGGCTGCGCGCCTGGACGATCGCAATTCTGATCCTGCTGTTCTTTCAGCTGCTATACGGCGCCCTGATGGCGGGTCATAAGGCGGCTGCCGTGGCGCCTACCTGGCCGACGATCAACGGGGCCTGGTGGCCGGAGAGCCTCTTCAACCGACGGCCCCTGACCACAGATCTTGTCGGCAACACCCTCACGGTACAGTTCCTCCACCGGGGGATGGCCTATGGGCTCCTGATCCTGGTATTGGTATGGACGGTTCTTTCGCTCAGGTTGCGGGAGGTGGGTCCCGGGTTCCGAAAAGTTCGCTGGCTGCCGCTGGGATTCATCGTGCTGCAGATTCTTTTGGGCATTGGCAGCCTCCTGGCCAGTCCGGGGATCATTCCCAACCGGTGGCTGGTCTTTAACTGGCTGGCCCAGTTCCACCAGGTGGTGGGTCTCATATTCTTGCTGACAATAACCGGGATGTTGTACCTTGTGAGACCCTACAACCGCACGATATGATCCGACGACTCAGATCCTTTTATTATTTCTTCCCCGTACAACTATTGTTGCTGCATGTAAAGAAATTCCAGGTGCTCCTGGTTTTCTGGTTTGTTCTTTTCAGTACGCTGAATGGCGGATTTATGCGGTCCTATGGTGCGGCGGCCCTTTTCCTTTCCCCCGAATACCTGGGTGATGTGAGTCCCGTCAGCGCGGCCATCGTGGGGGTGGCGACGGGGATCTTTATCATGAGCTGGAATATCACCACCTTCATTTTATTCAGCCGCCATTTCCGGTTCCTGGCGACGACCACCCGGCCTTTCCTGAAATATTGTATCAACAACGCCGTTCTGCCCCTGATCTTTCTGGTGTTCTATTTTATAAAGATGGTGCAGTTCAGCAGGGCGAAGGAATTGTTGCACTTCCTGCCCATCACCTGGCTGATCGTGGGTTTCCTGGCGGGGTTTATCTTTATCATCTCCATCTCCCTTTTCTATTTTTTCCGTGCGGACAAGACCATCATCCGGCGGATGACCCCGGTGATCAACAATCCAAAGCTCTTCAAATCGCAGTTCCGCAGGGATGAGGTAAAGCTGAACGAGAGCCGTCTGGTACGCGTGAAATGGTATCTGAACTCTCCCACCACCATCCGCAAGACGCGGGATGTTTCGCACTACAGCAAGGACTTTATCGAGAGTATCTTTAACCGGCATCATATAGCGGCGGTCCTGTCCATTTTTGTGGCTTTTATCTTTTTGATCGCGGTGGGCTTTTTTATGGACAGCCGGTATTTTCAGTTGCCCGCGGCGGCCAGTATCCTCGTTTTTTTCGCCATCCTGATCTCTTTATCGGGGGCCTTTTCCTATTTTCTCCAGAGTTGGAGCATCCCTTTTTTCATCGTCATGTTCCTTTTGTTGAACCTCCTGTACCGCTATAACGTCATCGATCCTACGAACAAGGCCTACGGACTGGCTTATCCGAAGGCAGGGGACCGGCCTCTCTATGACCGGGAGACCCTGCTGCAACTCTGTTCGGATCCGCAGCTGGAGCATGACAAGGCGAATATGCTGGCCATCCTGGAAAGATGGAAGGCCAGACAGTCGGAGGGCTCGCGGCCGGTGGGGGCGGAACCGGGGGCCAGTCAATCAGAGGGTTCGCAACCGGATGCCCGACCGGTGCTGTTCCTGGTCAATACCAGTGGGGGTGGGAATCGCAGCGCCACCTTTACCATGAGCATCCTGCAGCGGTTGGACAGCCTCAGCGGGGGGCAGCTGATGCGCAAGACCTTCCTGATCACCGGGGCCTCGGGCGGTATGCTGGGCGCAGCGTATTTCAGGGAGTTGTCCAGGCTGAAAGAGAACGGAGATATTACGATCAATCTGCAGGATCCTCAATATTGCAACGATATTTCAGGAGATCTTTTAAATACCCTGTTCTCTTCTTTTGTGGCGCGGGATCTTGCGTCGCCGGCCCAGAAATTTACCGTGGGGGAAAATTCTTATGTTAAGGACCGCGGCTATGCGTTCGAGCAGAAGTTGAATGCCAATACCCGGGGATTACTGAACCGGCAGCTGAAGGACCTGGCGCCGGAAGAGGCGGCAGCCAAAACGCCGATGATGCTCTTCAACCCCGTGATCACCAGGGACAGCCGGGCCCTGATCATCAGTACCCAACCGGTGAGCTTCCTCATGCGGCCGCGTTATGACAGCACGAAGATCCCCGGGATGGATCCGGATGCGGTGGATTTCCAGGCCTTGTTCCATGGGCAGGGCCCCGGTAACCTCCGGCTGCTGACGGCCCTGCGGATGAATGCCACCTTCCCCTATGTGTTGCCGAATGTCTGGCTGCCGACGCATCCTGTGATCGATGTGATGGACGCGGGATTCCGCGATAATTTCGGGGAGATGAATGCGATCCGGTTCCTGAATGCCTTCCGTGAATGGATCGCAAAGAATACCAGTGGTGTAGTCCTGCTGCAGGTCCGGGACCGGAAGACGGGTGGCTGGGAAAGTCCTTATGAGTCGACGGATGTGACGGAGATCATCACGAAGCCTTTATTGCTGCTGCAGAGCAACTGGTATAAGATGCAGGAATACAGCCAGGACGATCTGCTGAGTCTGGCGCAGAACGGATTGGGCTTCCCCTTTCACAAATTGATCTTTCAATATGTCCCCAAGTCGGAGGATGCGGGCGCCGCCCTGAATTTTCACCTGACAAAGCAGGAGAAGCTGAATATTACCGGGTCGCTGGATAATGAGG
>Ga0247778_1000901_pt1 | contig 20490 bp, 21 predicted proteins | sample UWRJL049202B5_FD_179939 | JGI IMG/M metagenome (GOLD analysis project Ga0247778, IMG submission 179939) | Plant litter microbial communities from Arlington Agricultural Research Station in Wisconsin, United States - UWRJ-L049-202B-5 | ecosystem: Environmental > Terrestrial > Plant litter >... | reverse complement strand
CCCAATCCCCTCCTCACCAACCTACTCCCTAGCCAGCACCGCCAACCCCCTCTCCTCCTACAACCTCCCTCCTCCCCCACCTCCACTCCCTCCCCACGCCGTCCTCACGAAATCCGACCTCGACGCCTCGCAAACAGCCTACACAGACCTTCTCTCCTCCGCAAAAGCATACCGGCTTGCGCTCGCCACCTTGTCTTCCGCATCAAGTACCTTCGGCTCAGCCCTAGAAGCATGCGCGCGCTTAAAAGAAGCTCGGAGCCCATCTATAGATGCGAGCGCCAGTTCAATGAGCAATTCCTTTTCAGCGGATAGTGGGACTTGTACTGCAGACAGTTTGCTAGCGGCGTCAGGTGTACATCAGTTAATAGCGAACCATGTACAGATTCTTTCGGAGACTGTGTATCGGTCTTTTGAGGTGCCGTTACTGAGTGAGACGGATAGCTGGAGGAGAAGGATAGAAGAGGAGGAGGAGCGGTATGTGAAGGAGGCGAAGGGGATGAGTAAGGAGATTCGGAAGATGGAGAAGGAGGGGATTAAGCTGCATGGGAAGAGGAAGAGGGATGTGGGGGCTTTTAGGGAACATCTTGTTCGGTTAACGGGGAAGTTGGATGGCTTGACTGGGTTGCATGGTGCGCATGCGAGGGGATTGCTGAGGGAGGGACAGGAGATTAGTGGTGGTGTTGCGGAGTGTAGTGCTGGGCTCGTGAGAGCGGAAGTTGATATTTTCGAAGCGTTGGCTAGGAAAGGTTGGTCTGGGGGAGGACTGGATGAGTTGTTGGAAAGGGGAAGGGATTTATTCGCTAATGAGGGAGAGAATAGCGGGAACAATAACGCGAAAATCTTCTCGATATTACCGCAGAAAAGCATTCTAGTAGACAGTCCAACAGACGGAACTGGCAGACCCCCACACAACAGAAGCGACAGCCTCCTCGTCGAAGGAACAACGTACCAAAGTCTCGCCGGCGCAGTAAGAGACACAGACATCAACTCCCTCTTCTCAGAACGCGACACAGTAGGCATCCTCAACCGACCCCGAGGCGCACGACCTTTCTCCCCACCACCCATGGAACGAGTCCCAGTTCTAGAACGTGATCCGTTGGAGTTGGATAGGCCGGGAGAAGGAGAAGGGGAGGCAGAGCCGGAGTTGGCTGCTAGTCCGAGTACGATGATTTTGGTTTCGCCGCCGGCTGGGGATAAGGAAAGGAGAGCGGAAGAGAGGGATAGTGCTGTTGATGATGGGGCGAGTGAGACGAGCGAGGTGGGGAAGAGGAGGGGGATGGAGAGGAGGTGGAGTGTTACGGATGATGGGGTTGTGTCTGAGTAGTTGGGTTGTATTGTGGGTGGAGTGGAGTTTTGTTATACCCCGGGCTTTTAAGGTTAAGGCATGAGGAGTGCTTAATATATATATATTTGGAGACGAATGATTTGTTCCTTGGTATTGGGTGGTGTGAAGTGATTTTTATAAATCTCAGTCTTGTGCTGTATGAATCCAGCATCGCCAGCCACGCTGGCATTGCTAGCACTGCTAACATGGCTAGCTGGAAGAACTACGTGATCTGTCTGATCAGCATAAGGAGACCAATTAGATCACTGTGAATTTTGGAGTTTCACAGTTTATTCCCTTGATATAGGCGTCCTCAATACTTCATTGAATACCAATCTATACATCCATATCCCACTATACACAATAAACACACACAATCCCTTCATTATGCCCGCCAACCCAAACGCCACGCTGCAAATCATCTACTAACTACCCGGGTATACCATCTCATCTCATCTCAATCTCCCCCTCACTCCTCCTTACTCAAATCCCCCAAATCCAACAGTCCCGTCCAGCTATCAAGCCAATACATAAACTTCCAATACATACTCGCATGTTCCCAATCAAACTTGCCCAACTCATCCCTCGGCACCTGACTCCCGATCTGGTCCTTAGCCAGCAAACTCAGGAAAGGCAATGAGGAGAGGAATTGCTGCATCATTGATTTTTGAGGCAAGAGGGCTTGTTCGGCTGGTAGGAGTTTGGCGCGGCGGGCGGTGGGGATACGCCGGCAGTAGATGTCGTCTGGTGGTGGGCCGGGCCGGCCGACGAGCGTTACGGAGGAGCTGGCTGTGTGGCTTGCGGAGAGGGTGGTTGTGTCGAGAGTGTTGGAGGATGTATTCGAGCCCGGTGGGGATATGGACGAGGGACCACCGCGGTTTATTTGGGTCATGGAAGGCGTGGTGAAGGATCTTGGGAGGGTATTTGAGCCTCGGGTGCCGAATATAGATTCTTGGCTTAGTCCTGAGGAAGGTCGAGTGGCGCGTTGAGAGCCGGCTGTGTAGAGGATTTCTTCGTCGGCGGTGGGGGGGACGCCGCGGTAGAGTTCGGCGTAGACGGAGTGGCCCAGCACGACTTGCGGGGAGGCGTCTACGGCTGCGTCGGCGCCTTCGGCGGATTCGAAGGTTACTTTTATCCAGTGGTCTCCTCCTGCGAAGCGTAGGGCTTTGGCTTTCTCTTCTGCGGTCATGGGTTGTGCTCGGAGAGTGGCTTGGTCTCGTAGGTCGGATTTGTAGCGTCGTTGCTCGATGGGTGGATCGCGGGGGTAGTCTTCACATATTCGTCCTCCGATTCTTTCGTAATCTCTGATCGCGGCGTATTGATGGGTTTCCTTGAAGCCTCTCAGTATGACTTCTGTAGGCTCTTTTTGGACATATCGCGCCGGGGTTTGGGAGTTGCCATCGATGGTCGCAAGAGCACCAGCAGTTGATAAATTCGGTTGAGAGGTAGAGGCTGAAAGCGAAGACTTGCGCTGAGGGCTTTCGGACTGTGTTGCTGCTCTGCTGGCCATGAAGCCTGCAAAGATCGCATCTGCGGCTGCTAAGGTTGGATCCTCCCTTTTCGCGGCCGGCGTGCCTGTTCGTGACCTCGATCGCCTTGTTGATTTCCCAAAAGACCCTGTTTCTGCCGCTGCTCTCCTAGTGCGCGACACGGGGTTACTCTCATTACTGGCGGTGTCAGAAAATATGTCCATGTTGTGTTGTGCTGCAGATGTTGACGCTTACCCGGGAAACAACATCGCATAGGGTCTTTGTACTCCGTCTTCACCAACATAGAGCTCCTCGTCTGGAACATTGTGTAGGATTAGCGGCGGCATTTTGTCGATCGTTGTGGTGGCTTGCAAACGGGGAATGCAAGGAGTTGCGATGTCTCGAAGGCTGCGAGAATCCGAAAAAACACGTCCACCATCCAAAAATCGACGTTACGCGGGCAACCGCGCTGCTCGCTTGACCCCTGACTTGCGGATAGAGGCGCTAGGGAAGAACCAGATATTGATGAGCAAACGAAAAGTCAATTAGTCTTGCGCTGAAGACGTCAAGTATTTGAGTTCATTGATGATTTTGAATTACTCAAATTGACTTTTTATATTAGGGGGCAGTGCCAAGCCTTGCTTTTGTGTACTTCAATCACAAATGCCCTCCTTTTGAGATCTCTCTTCATGCCAGCGCGAGATCTATTAATAATATTACATTATTCAAACATTTCAGGTTCACTACATATATTCAGTGGTCAACTAATAAAACCAACTGAGCTTCTTCCTCGTAACTCGCCGAATCTTTTACTGTTCCTGGAGAAAAGTCGTGAAGTCATTAAGCGGGGAACGGCAATAGGGAAGCTAGCTTATTGCCAATTCTCACATCAGAAGACTTCTTGTGCCTTTACCTACGCATGTCAAAGTACTGTAACACGAGAATGATGCGGCTGAAAAGGAGATCTGCTAAGGCTCCAAACAAGATCAGATGTCTTGGCATCAACTGGCAGGGATCTGCAAGCTTAACGTCATTCAGCAGCATCCGAGCAAAGCTCCAACCTCACACCACTATTCTCCCTTCCAAGCTTCATCTACAACTTCAGCAATTAATCAATTGAGATAAATCAGACGCCAAAATGTTTCGATTTGTATGTTACAGCTTCACCATACCCTTATTCATAATCTCCCGAACAATTTCTCTATTCTACGAAAACAAATTGCTAACTCCACTCTCCTCCAGCACAAAACAAAAGACGTAATAACCCTCTTCAAATCCTCCTCCCCCGCCTCCCAGCGCGTCCAAACCCTCCTCAAACAAGCCTCCGCCAACGCCACCGCAACCGCGACCGAAGACCAAGCCTCGGACCACTCAGCCCAGACCAACCCTTCGCGAAAAGAATTCGATTTGGATGTTGTCGAGGAGCCGCCTACCGAGGACCAGCTGCAGAATATATTGGAGTATGTGGGTGCGAGCAGGATTGGCAGTATTGTGAAGGGAGCGAAGGATCAGGCGGGTGCGTTGAAGAGTTTTAAGTTGAGTGCGGATGCTTTTCAGAGGCCTGTGGTGAGTTTGAGTGATCAATGGACGTTGGGGGAAAATGCTAATGGATGAATATAGGTTGTTGATTGGGAGAATGGAAGAGCGGTGCAGGGAGATAATGAGAGTGAGATTTTGAAGTTGATTCAGGCGCTGCCAGAGAAGAAGTAGAGGGTAGGACCTGTTATATAAGGTAGGTATCACGTTGTATCAAAAGCATCAAATGGGAGCTTCGGTCTTAATGGTCATTCGATGTGATTGTGGGTGATCGGTAGCTGTGCCCTTTCCATGGAGGAATCATTTTATCCTTTACTGTCTTGTGCTATTTATTTGCTATTACCTGCTATTTACTTGTACTACCTTTATGGATACTTATTTATACTACTGAACTAGATGACAACTGCATCAAGAAGGTACGTTGAAACCTCGAGTTAGGCCACTTTATCTTCACTATTATGGGGCTGTCCGTAGCCGTAAAACATTGGGTTAACGGATTATTTCGAACTAGGTTTATCTGCTGGTACCCGTCAATGTCAGCAATTGTAAATTTTCGCCCCTCAAAAATACCCGCTGCTTTGCAGATCCTTTCTCGGGATACTTTGTCTGGCGGAACATTATCAAAAGCCACATGCGGAAGGACCCAGATCATTTAAATGATTTTCCTCGCAACGTTACCCCAATTCCGACACAATCCTGAAGCCAGGAAGGTTTAAATCTACACTAAACCCTCCATGAAGAGGCAAACTGACGCCTTCCCTGTCACCTTACGAGTGAATCTTGCCTCGCGGCAGTCAAAGAGCGAGTGAATATTCTCTATCGAGCGTTTGTTGGGCATTGTTATGGTCTGGTCTCCTTTCACAGCAGACAAATATTCAACTTTAGAATCTGCAGACATGTCCAATGATTTGCTATCCGTCAGCAGTACTCGCCCCTTGCCCTTTGCGAGTACAAAACTTGGAACTTGGGAACTTGAATACTAACAAGCTCAGTTCCGTCTATCCTGAGGTCCAATTCACTTGTGGAGAGTTGGGATGTTGATGGTTGGGCTCTTCGCCTAACTTTATTTTGATGTTCGTCATCCCTTCCATTGATGATCCTGCTTTCCTTTCCCTCAACAACAGTCGCAACTTCTTCAACCGCAAACTCCATCAAATCTGCCTCATGCGGTTGCTTCTGCTATCGCCTTGATCTTTGTCCTTCTGTAGCACGTTCTTGCGCGTCCTTTATGCGCTGATTTCTACCTAATTCTAGCACCCAGCGACCCTTCTCACCTGGGTTCCTGTCGTCTATCGCACTCTCCTCCCGGCGCCGCGATATTATCTCTACTATGAAGATATGACTCGCACCCTCTCCGTCCCCATGGCTCCAGCTGCAATGATGCTCGGGGCATCTCCCACCCATCGAAGAGCAATGGCTAACGCAACCGCGCAAGCTGCCCCCCGACAGATCGACTCTGCGACAACGGCAACGGCCTCAGACATTACATTCGAGACGTCATTTTATGAGCTTGCATTGGGCCCTGCTAGATTCTCTACTGATATGGGACAACTTCCTAGGAGATCGATCCCTCGCTTCACAGGTGACCGACCATGCCCGATCATCCACAGCGATATCAGCCGAGACGTACGAGAGAAGATCGTGGCCTTGAGACAAAAATACCCAACGTTCGTCCGCCTCATCAAAGAACCCAAATCATACAGGAACCTTTATGAGTACTTTGATGGTTACGACCTCTGGGTCGAGGGTGTTGTGTTTTGCTGGCATGTCATTGCGACTATTGGCAACCAGAATGCCTATTACAACAAGCTTGCCGACCGCGAAATCGACGAGTATGCCAAGGAATGGGTAATGTTCCACGAGGACAGGGTCATTTGCAATCAAAATTGCAGAGATCTGACCGAACTCTTCGATGAGGATGAATTGGTTGTCCTAGACGACTTTCTTCCTGGCCAATTGGATACGCTAAAGGCAAAATTGCTGCTCTACCGCGGCAAGTTGCTGAGAGATTACCGCGAGAGAGGCCCTACCTGGGAAAGTGCACCGCTCAGACTTTATCCAGTTCCAGAGACCGACTACCCTCCCGCCGCATCGCTCAATCAACGACATCACCCGCAAAGCATCGGCAACAGCGGTCTTGCGCCTCCAATTCCCTGTAAGTTCAATGCTCTACGCGTATGGGCATTTTTACTGACCCTCAAAAAGTGTTACCTGTGTCGCACACGGCTGGAGCCTACGGCAGATTCCAAGGCCAACGCTCCACCGGATACTGGCCGAACCGACCAAGAGGCGTGTCGGATGCGGCTCGTTCGAGAGGTACTACATTGTCTCAGACCAGCTTGGACTTTCATACTGACCTTCACTTTAGGCAATCCTAGAGTGAGCGATATTGGCCGCCGCACCCTTTCAAGCAAAGGATCGCCCCAACGTGACGAGCCGATCTATGTCTACAACGGAGCAGAACCTCTGAATTCCCCCACATCAAATAGAACATTGGGACGAATCTCGGGCGATGTTAGGATTTCCGGTTTGGAAGGACTCGAGACACCAAATATCAGCGAGCCGAAACCCGTCTATCCTCATGAGAGGGAATTCCCTAACGGGGCGTCAACCTTGTAAGTGGCCCTATACTAATATTATTCGGGAAGATGTGGAACCTTTTCCAAGCTAATTGATTGTCTCTTTCAGCCATTACGCTCCGAGATGCGTCGATGAAAATAACGACTGTACCGTTTACATCGCGCCTGTTTCTAGAGAGCTCTACTCATCCCATGCACTAAAGCAGCTGATGTCTGAGTGTGGAGAGGTAGAGAATGTTCATTACCCTTTCCCGGATGGTGATAGCGGTCCTGCGTTTGTAAAGTAAGCACTCTCATGGTTGTCCCCGAATTGCAAATAGTTTCTGACCTGAAAGCTAGATTCACAAAAGCCGAGTCTGCTGAATTGGCTATCAGCCGCTTCCATCAGTTTGAACTGCCCACCACTGGCGTCATCATTTCGGTCAGTCGCCCCCGCCAGCGTCTACGGTCAAATAGCAATGCTACACAGAGGGGCACTTTTCGTACACCTAGAGACTTCCAGGAGTACAATCCCAATGGTCCACGTCGCCAAATGCTTCGGCAGCGTCCTTATTCCAACAACGAACCAGGATTCTCGTCTAGATCATCCACAACCGGCGAGACATCTATCCTCATGGGCATTCAATCACACGCCTTTGAAATGGTTCAACATCAAGCCGCTATGGACAGGCTAACCCAGATGGATAAGCAACCGCTTGGCTCTGCGGCTGGTCTTCCCTTAGGATCGATCGAAAATCGGCCCCTCCCACTAAAGCCCGAGATGAACTCAAACAATCAGAATATGCCCAAAAAGGAAAATCTGCCCATGAAGCCCACGCCTTTGAATAGCCCCACGAAGGATCTCGAGGGACAGAAGCCTGCTAAGCGTGGCAACAGTACGAAAGGCCGTGGTAACAAACAAAACTCGTCGACTCGCCCAACGCCTGCTTCAACTCCAGTGAGATCGACGTCAGTGGCCCAGCTTTCTGATATGATCGAGAATGCTCCACCTCAATTAGCAGAATTAAATCAAGCTAAGCCCTCTCTGAAGCTGGAGACTGATTCTCTAGAGGCCAAGCAACAAGACTCAGAAGTCCAAGCCTCTGTTGCACTTGATGTCTCATTTGAATCTCTACAGAACAACAAGCCAAAGAGGAAGAAGAAGAAGCCCTCTGCTTCTAAATCACCCTCAACAAGCCCATCCTTCGCTACTGATGCTTCTGGATCGCTACCATCTCCCACGGCAGCTGCGGTAGCTGACTCCTTTACTTCTAAGGGTTCTCCCACGGACGGTGGCACATCGGACTCCTTTACTTCTAAGAGCACAAATACTTCCAACACCAACCTGTCTAGTCGAAAGCAGAGTCTTGCTTCTGGTATTTCAGATACGAGTTTGACGCTCGAGATGTCCGTACCTGCTACTGCCGATGAGCCAGAGTCAAAGCAACGAGCTCCAGGAGGAAAAGGCCGAAAGCCAAGCAATCAGAATCATTCCAAGAAATCAAGCAATCCTGGAAACCACACCGAGCCGAAAGATATCGCCGAGCCCACTCAACCAACCAAGAGCGCACAGCAGCCGCAACGCAAGAAGGATACCCACGAAACCACACATGGGACTCAAATCGAACAGGAGAAGGATGGCAAGAAGGAGCAGAAGGATCATCAGAAAGATACCAAGAAAGAGAACGCCGTGAAGAATCGCTCGAAAGATGCCGACCAGTCCAAGAACAAGAAGGAAAACCATGGGAAAAATCAAGCAAAGACAGAGCAGCAAGCTCAGCCGAAGAAGGATACCCTGGTAAAACACGATACAAAAGAGAACGAACCACCGAAGACATTCAAGGAGGAAACAGGATCTCAAAGAAAGGCAGACGCTAGGAACGGAAACACCAAGAGATCCGGTGATACTGGCACAGCTTCCCAAAATGTTCCAGCGAAGATAGCACAATCCCCACCAAAACAAATTCTCGCCGATCCAACAGAATGGCCAGCTCTCAATCCTTCGGCCTCTCCGCAGAGCGCGATCGCTGACGGAAAGCGCCCCCCTCCGCTATCAGCTCCTCCCATTAAACTCGCGATCCACACCAAGCCCGTTGTGCCCGCCGTACCAGCCATGCCAAAGAAGCCACGACCCCAGCCGTAAGTCGTAAGATCACTGATTCACTTTAAGCTTACCTTCTATCGTCACGCTCTATTTAACAGATCTGCTAGTATAGATCTCCCTGACATGCAACTTGGTGCAAATCCGGAACTCGATTTGAGCTCTCCACCGCTCGTGGAAGATTACCCTTGGCCTTGGGAAGACAAGCGTGATCTCCCACCGCCTGGCCCATTGGGTGGGCCCGATTGGCCTTTCGTCAAAAGCTTTAGAGAAAGCATAGATTGAGAATTATGTATATGTAGTCACAGAGAACAGTTCCTCTACGATTCTGAGACATTGATGTCGTTGGCGGCGTGGTAGCATATTTTACTAATAAAATTCTTTCACTGAAAACGGGATGTTCGAGATGACGCAGAAAAATATGTGAGTATCCGGTAATTTATTGTTGCCTTGTTGATTTATCTGGTTGGTTCTAGATGGCTCGCCTTGCTGCTTCTTTCCTCACCTCAAATCATGTATACCTGCAACTCCAAGGTGCCTCAGTCCGGCATAATCCCTCACCCTTTCATCGCAAACGCCATACCATGATACTTATCATAGTCCCTTCCCCTCTGATCTCCCATCCTTCAATCATCTCATTCCTACTTGGTCACAATCACCAAACACACCAATTTCTCAATCACCTGATGGCGTCACTCAACTCCCCACCCATTTGGAAACGCGCTCTAGCCTTCTCCACCTTCTTCTTTTCCTTCCACGGTCTCATTGAAAATATTCTATGCGAGCCTATTCATAGTTCTTGGCTTTTGGTGGGTGGGCTTGGTATGTTGTGGGGGTATCGGGTTTGGGTTGGTACGGCGTGGGTCACACTTGGAGAGTTAAATGAGGGAGAAGAGGGTGGGGAAGACGATCGAGTCGAAGGACAGGAGGAGGAAGGAGGGGTGGGAGGGGAAGAGGTGGATCGAGATGATGATGATGATGATGATGATGATGAGGTGAGGAGTTTCGAATCTCTAAACTGTGGGAGTTAGAAGAATGGTGGCGGGAGATCCAGGGCGTTTGTGAGAGAAACAATCTACAGTCTGCAAAACTAACTGCTAAACAGTCGCAACCTGACGATCAAGATCTCGTAACACCGAAAGGTACACCGATTGTCAGTGAATACGCCAAGCCCGTCCTCTGCTACACTCCCAATACCCAGCTGTCCACGAACTTCCCCAACCTCTTCGACCTCGGCACGAAAGCTTCATCTTCCGTCAGCGAGAACCGGATTGAAGCATTTCCAACCAAAGATCCACAGGCTGGAGACCGAAAAGAACATTCAGGAGACATGTTCGCGAAGCTTTTGCGAGGAGCGGAAAAGAAGCGGGCAGAGGAACGATTGGGCGACGTCTCTCGGATGTCTCTGGATACGGTTGCGACTTCTGAAGTGGTGGAAGAGATTGATGGCGATGCTGAGGAAGCACTCACAGAGTCATCCGTTGCTTGTCCGGGGTGTGGGGTTGGGATTTCGGAGATTTATGAGTGTCAAACTATGCATTGTAAGTTTTGAGTACCTTAGAATGAAGTAAGCAGCTGATAGGTGTTGTTATAGGTCGTTGTGGCAATGTCTTTTGCTGGCCTTGCGAGAAGGCGAAGAAGAATGGTGAGGATTGTGCGGTGCATGGAAGGAAGGAGGGAGGTAGCTTAAGGGGTTTTGTGCATGAGGGAGGCGAGGCGAAATTGAAAGAACCGTTTTGGTTTTGATTTGAATGGGGGTGTATTGGATTTGGGATGCGATGGATGGGATTGAGAATTTCTGTCGGATTTCTTTGTTCATGTCGGTGGAGTTTTGATGGGATTAGAATAATGTTAGAGTAGATTTAAAGCAGATATGTATCTTTCTTGATCGGGATTTATGCTTCTCAGCGGGGGAATGTGGATCCAAATCTTTATTCTTTCTCTTGCCGTTCGTGTCTCAAGTGGGATTTTGGTTTCCCAAATATCTATCTTTACTTGTCATGAGGTTGTATCCAGAATGAAGAAATGGCTCGTCACGCTAAACATGTATGTTTCCTTTTTTTTACCTAGGTGGTTTCGTGAACCTACCTCCGAGCAAGACTCTCTCTCTCTCTCTCGGAAGACTACTCTTCACAGACTCTCACAAATTTATATCTCAACGCAGACCTAGATACCATCTGGTTGATTCTGGCATTAGGTATTTTGGAAAGCTCAAGATAGGAAACGAGCTCCTTGTTGCCTCATTCACTGATGCAGCGACTTCCGTTTTTGGCAATGGTACAAATTCACACATAGTGAAGTTTCGTCTTTGCACTCTCCACAATCTTCCAGCCACTTGCCTCATGTCCAAAGTTTCGACCTTAAGCGAGCCAGTTATCATTTTGACTCAAAAATCACTTTCAAACTTGATGGTGAAAGAAAACGAGAGATTCTTCTTGTTCCTGCGGAATATATTTCGAAATATGCACGCTTCAACTACTACTTGAGACATACATCGAGTCTAGATACTCGAGTGAATTCTTCCATCCCACATCATCACCCAACAACATTTACTTCGATCCTCAGCATCTCGACGCTTCACATTCACCAACCCAGTTACCTCGTCATCAACGCCTTTTGGCACACTTATTTCCACTCCTTCGGCTGTCACCTGCACTTTCCTCTCGGGCATCTTGCAATCTCTATGGAACTTCAGCCACCATCCTCATCTTGTTAGTAACACAACTTTTACGTATTGCCCCGCATATGTCTCCTGATACATGCTGACATCCCAGATTAACGCAGGCTATCATATTTCCATTCACTGCCACCTGATTTTCGCCGAGGATCATGGCACGAGATTATTCCACATTCCCGGGGAAGATTTGCGGTCACAGATGTTCTCGCTACGAGAAGGACCAGCTCTGTCAGATTTTGAATTATTACCGGCAGAACTTTCGTAAAAGTTGGAGCAAGGACAGACTTCTTGAAAGGCTTGTTATTGCTGAAGGTAGACTCACAGAAGAAGAAAAGGCCATCGTCCAGAGATGGATGAGCCAACGACCCAAAGCTCCCCAGCCATTCAGCCAATTTGTGGCAGAGCAAGCTGTCAAAGATGCCAGGGGTGATCTGCCCCTGGCAATTCCCACCAAGAAACGCAATATAATCGTCCCTTCTGTCGCTGTTTCTTCCACCGCCATCGATTGCATTGTCTGTATGGAGTCACTGGAATCAGACAACTTCCCCAAACACAAGATTACACCATCATGTGGTCACCAGACGACGACTTGCACTTCATGCCTTGCTCAAGCAATCGAGTCTCAGATTCTAGATGTGCCTTGGGATCAGATCAAGTGTCCGGAATGCCCTGAGCTACTGGACTTTGCTTCCGTCAAGCAAGCAGTCTCTCCACAGGCATTTGAAAGGCATGACATAAAATCTACCCCGTAAATTGTCTCTCTAACAAACCTTCCAGATACGATATGAAGTGTGTCATGGCCACTTTTGAGCATATGCCAAACTTTACTATGTGTCTCGGGCCTAACTGCGGCTCTGGTCAAATTCACGGTGGTGGAGACGATCAGCCAATCATGACATGCACTACTTGCAAGTTCAAGACATGCTTCACGCACAAGTTGCCGCACCATACCGGTGAGACTTGCGAGGAGTACGATGCTTCGCGGAAGGAACGAATGGAGCAAGAAGCCGCATCCGAAAAGCATCTGAAGGAGATGACAAAGAAATGCCCCAACCCAAAATGCGGACTTAACTGTGTGAAAGTCAGTGGTTGTGATCATATCACATGTAAGTTTTACAAACTGGTGACCACGGGTGCAAACCTCTAATCGCTGACAGGCCATCATTGCCAACACCAATGGTGCTATCTCTGTTTCGCGCCTTACTCCGAGATTTGGCAACGAGGCAATGCAGCGCATCAGCTGACGTGCAAGTACCATCATGAAAACTTGCCATCTGCGCCACGAATGGTGCCTCTTCCTGTTCGACAAACAACAATGTTCTCTCGCCCTCCTCGACGTGATGGACCGAGGCGTCGCGTTGCTCCACCACTCAGACAGTCTGAACCAATTTCTGACCAAGTACCTAGACTTAGTGCTCCTCATAGGATCACCGAACCACTCCGAGGAAGCGAAATTCAAGGCGAGGCCACCCATGCAGAAGTTCAACCTGTCCGCCCGCAAGAAGTTGCAGCCCCACCTCCATCTTTACCCCCAACACCGCCAGCCCTTCTCTAGCTATCAACCCTTAATTTGGCAAGGAATCCCAACATCAGGGTGGAGATACCGGTGAGGACGCCCGAAATCGACCCTCCCAATGAAGTTCAAGTATCTTTCATTGATAGACTCACTGCACGCTGGGATAACCTTTGGGGGAGACCCCCGCTTGGACTCCAAGCCTTGGAGTATTAATGACTCCCCCGAGACCACATTAGCCTCGTCCTCGATTTCAGATGCTTCTTCATAATTCTTATTTAACTCTCTTTACAAAGTCTTCATCATTCCAGCACATTAATGACCTTTTTCAATAGCGCACAGCACAAAGTAAAGACTTCTACATTCCTCTCACCACGTCAAGCCTTCCCCGACCTCTCCTTCGGGCTTCGAGCTAGCATGCCGAGGGAAACAGAGAAGCACCAGACGGCTACCGCGCAGCATAATTAGAATCAAATAGGGCTATACAAGTTTCTGCATTTATTTGATAATATAATTCATCAGCCTCAAAACATGGGTCCCAGTTCCTTGGCTCTTTCTACAAGTGATGCCTAAACCTCCCAGGCGCGAAACATTCCGCCAATCCGATTTCCAAACATGAATTCCAGTGGTATGGGAATTAGCAAGGCAATAATCAGCCCACGAGACTTAATGATCTTGATGTGGGGCAAATCACAAGGGGGACTTCAGACACTCGCTTAAAATAGGGGGCAATAACCCGCACTTTACGTGACAAGGCTCTCCTTTCTTTGGTGGGACTTCAAGCTCGTTGTTCTCAGGAGCAAGGGGTCTGATAATTATTCAATGATTCGATTCTGATGTTGGCTAGGTGGAGGATGGCTGTCTCCATCGTAGCTGTAGCTACTCAATTTAGCATCTGCCCCTCCCCGCTCTCCGGAAGTGGCAGGAGCAAAGCTCACAAGCCAACGGCCTATCTATTTTTTGAGTGCAGACAACATATTAAATATGAGCAGTTGCGTTTCATTTAAAACTTGAAACCTGCATAGCCTACAACGTTTGAAAATGTAAGAAGTCGTTTCGTGGTGCACAAGGACACTACTTTCTCAAATCTGCTTTCACATCACCCTCCCTCGCCCCTTGAAGCGATAATACTAAATTGATTCTGAGACTATTCGTAAGTATTAAAAGGTTCCGTCATTTTCTTAGAAAATGACTTATTGGGGGCCCGTTGGGCCATTTGTTTGGGCCCTAAACTTAGTTCGGCGACGTGACCTCTGTCAGTGCACTTCGCAACGAGAACTTGAATTTTTGGATTTTTGGCGCATAAAATTCGCCGAGTTGAATAAAAACCGAAGAGAAACGCCTAACATGAAGCTTCAAAAATTTTATTTGCATCGAGATCTTTGCTTTCTACACCTTAAACCTCGCGAATATCGACCACGCCTTAGATATAGCAATGGAGTCTCAGCCGCGGAAAGCTAGTCGTGGCGCTTTTGTCCTTGATATTTGCAAACTGAAGATTATTGATAGACTTGGTAATCCAGTCATTCTCGATCTTCCCACGATTGATCGCGAACTTCAGACAAGCGCCATCGAATTTCTCAAAAATCGCGACGACATTATTCGGTTCTTAATAGGGAGCACTTCATTACGGCACCATCTTCGAGCAGGGTATCGAGAAATCCATGTACCGACCAGCTGTCAAAATGAGAATCAAGCTTTCCTTGCATTACTAGAACAGTACCTGCCAAATTATATATTTTGCAACATCTGTAAGAGGCTGCACAATGTTGATTCGCGTTATATCAAGGGGAAGCACCGGAACTGGGAATGTCGCATGAAGGATGCTAAGAATTTTGGCGACCTCTTCATTTACCCAGGTTTCAGATACCCGATCTTTCAGTTTGCAATGAAGCGAGCGCGCGCTGGACGGAATTATCAGAAGCTTTTGGATGCCTTGACTTACAAGCATGTTACCTACGAGGATTCGCACACCCACATGTGTGCAGCAACGCCACGAATCGTCGATGAATCTTTCTTAGTGCGCGTTCAGCATATAGTTGTGGCTCTACCAGGAGAAACGGACCTTCCAACGGATGCCAAAGTCGCCATTTGTCCACATTATGATGCCCTGGAGGTTCGTCCGGAATCGTTTGAGGCGTTTTCGGTCAAGGCAGAACTCATCATATCCGTAAATTGGTATAGTCAGACCAGTGAAAGCGAAGATTGGCTACTGGAATCGAGACTTTTTCATTGTCCACACTGTACTACCGAAGTACAAATCGACGTCAAGAGATACGGAGAGAGTAGGGCTTTAATCTTCACCAAATGGCAAGATCTCGGAAAGGGGATAGATGCAGATGACATCGTGTACCGAACGCATCTCTATTCTCCTCATGCCCACCCTCTAGGGCTCGGGTTTGATAATCTCTGGTGGAATCAAATGCCGCGGTTAGACGACGAGCAAAAGCGTCTCACAGAGACTAGGTGGTCCGAGACAAGGATACTTAGGAAGGCATACCCGTATTCGAAAGTGGGATCTATTCGCTCGAAGTTTGGGGATGGGAAGGATTTCGTATCGGACTCTCTTCTTGCAGAGGTTCCAAAGCCGGGAAAACCAGCAAACTCGCCCCGCAAGTCAATACTGAGATTGAAAAATATACGGAGAATATTTGGAGTCACTGATAGATCTCCGCGAATGGATGATGGGTCAAAGGAGGAATCGTGTTGTGGGAGTGAGAGTCATGGGTTTAATCACAAGGGAAGACCCCCACCCTATTCAGAATGACGAGAGTTAGCAAAAGCCCGCCGTAGTAGCCTATCTCTCTTTATTGAATATGTTTGAAAGGATCCCTGCAACTACGCCTTTATGACTTGTATACGCAGCTCTCAAAAAAAAAAAAATATATATATATACGAAATAAGTCCAAACAGCGAGAACAACCCGTATTTCTCCATAAAGAGCAAGAAGAAATTGGGTTTTTTGAATTTGAAGTACTGAAGCATATAACACGAAAAGGCTTCCTGCGCAGTCATCCATGAAAACCGTGCTCACCAGATCGTTCTAATAGTGGTATAGAACAGTCCTAACAGTTTCCAAGTATGAGAATAAATGGACACTCCTTAATCCTGGTCCTTCAGACCTAAGCTCAGCAGCGGAGGAATACTATTTGTCGTTGCATCCAACCGAATACCAGCTTCCTCGAGAGCCTCGCCGACACCAAGACTTTCGAGCCATTCACGGTAAAGTTGATTATCTATACGTGAGCCCATACGCCAATCCCAAACCACACAGTTCCACAGCGCCGGGCAACAACGGTGTTTATGTGGAGCAAGTGCTTTCAACCAATCTCCAAATGGGACAGCGGCAGCCAGATTTGGAATCAGGGATCTACCATTTAGTTGTATGTCCCAATTCGAATTCGTGACTTCGATCTGCAACCTCTCCAGCTTAGGGGGCAAGATTTGCCATTTAGGCACAGGAGTTTCTACTGTGCTTGCCGTTGCTTCCTGAGAAGGCGAAGGAGATATGGCGAGATCGCACTGTCTTAACCCAAGGATTGTCAAATTTGAGAACTGCTGAAGATTCAGCACCGAGACAGCGATATTCGACGATGATTCCGGCTTGCGTATTAAGAGCTCTTTCAGAGTTGCTTGGTGAAGAGCGAGCGCAGCAATCATGGATTCTGCAGAGGGTGACAGCTCTAGTGCTGTTCCCCTCGGGTTGTACCTTTGGAACAAAGAGATCTGCAAGACCTGAAGCGATTTCGGCCAGGAAACGATTTCTGCGAAGCCATCGATCCGATTGTACCTGAAATGTGCCTGCTTGAACGATAGAGATGATACCGTGGAGTATCTAGTTGAATGGTCGCTGGTGCTCAAAGCGTCCGAAACAAAATCAAAGTCAAAGTGCGGTATTGAGAGGCTGCGTACATTCGGACAACTGAAAAGCTCACGGAGCTTTTGGAGATAATCGGCAAACCGTGAACCATCTGCAACAACCGGCTGCCCCAGCACGGCTGACTTGAATGGTATATGAATAGAGACGAAAGGGATCTTTGGTAGGTCATCGTTTGGAGGAATTGGGTGAGTGGAATGAATGTATTGTAAATGAGGTTCGAGAAGCGCAATAATATTACCGCTTGATTTCAACGAGAGATTAATACACCATTTGGATTGCAAAGCCACGCCGTGGATGAAAGATCGCAAATGTTCAGACTCCTCTATAGTCCGAACAAAAAGCATCAAATCATTGACCCGAGTTCTCGAATCTGAGTTCCGGGAGGAACTCAAAGATGGAGGTAATCCGTAAAAGTACCGTTGAGGTTGGCCTTTTCCTTGAATTTCCACGAAACGATACAGTTCTGGGACCGCGCAATTGTGTATTCTTCGGCAAGTTAACGCCAACGCCGGGAGAGAGTGATGAGGGACCCTTTTCACGATCTGAATCAGAATTTCTTCCGGTATTGTGTCCATGGCGGTAATGTATTCACGAGTGGCCAACTGTTGTGAGACGATGAGACTGTTGTTTTGCAGGAACGCTGGTGCCTGGACGCCAAGCGAGACTGAGTTCGGCGCACGTGATATTAATATGACTCCGGTGATTGGTGAAAGCAGAAGATGTTTGGGCATGGGTAATAGATAACTCATAATCAGTTATTCTAATCTGATATTCCACAAACTTCAGAAGAATTGGATATAAATTGGATCCCAGCCTCATTTGTGCTCGCCCGCTTCCTGATGTTCTCCGGTGATCCTTGCAAGAGCTGGCACCTGAACCTCGTAAATTCTGCGGGCACACTTACATGAATTTCTGTCTCAAAGATCAAGATTCAAAAATATTTTGGAACAGTCTTGGGCACTTATTGTGGGGGGTTACAACACGCCCTTTGAGCTAAACAAGTAACTCGTGCTTTGATGGCGTTAACTTCGTCGAAATCTCAGGGATTATCACGTCGCTTCTGACATATAATGCCAATTTAGCCTTCAATGTAAGGCTGTAATAATTTTAGTTGGATGTCAGAGATTGCCGTCTTTGAAATGGAGAGTTTTGCGGGCAAGATAGGCGTTGGAAACTCCAAACTTGTCACCAGACTTCTGTGATGTAAAACGTTCCCCTAGGGGGGCTCAATCAAGGTAGACATATAACCTACAGAGCTAAACAGAAGTATGCATAGATAAATAATTTGTTCTTCTCGCAGGTGGCTTCTCTAGCTATCTTGCAAGTTAAAATGAACAAACTGAAAAAGGGACACGGAGAGAGAGAAGAGACTTCTCAGCAACATATATTCATCAGTAAGTAGGACGGCAAAGTGTTCCTAGCTGCTACTGGAACCTCATTGTAATTTGGAACTTAGGATAACAACTCTGCCATATCACAAAAGATGTTATGGATAGGAGCCCTACCATCCGCCCAAAATAACGAATCTTCGATGGCAATCGAGATGATTCGTATAATCGCTTCTTCCAGAAGAGCACAACCGCTGGGGCGGGATATCAAAAATCTCTTTGATCGAATGTATGAGAAACCTCACAGTTCGTCTCGTCCGTCCAGCGAACCGCTCACCATCGTCCCTGTATCCACTTGTCCGAGTTACCCTCAAGGCAGACGGGAAAACAACCTGTGTGAAACAGTCAGTCTTACATATCTTCATTCTCAACACAAGTCTGGCACTTACCATCGCTCCGAAGAGTGCCCGGATCTATACAATCGTGGACATGTTCCATCACCATCAAGACCCAAGCACTGCAGATCCAAACAAACCTCTTAATTCTCTATGTTGAGATAACGGCGGTAAGTTACAGCACCACTATCCACTGGCAGAGAATCATATCCCTTAGTTTACGAATCCCCATATGTGTTGTGTTGAAGTGACGGCAAAGTTCAACTTCACTTATCGCTTTTCAAGGGCCTTCCCCACCTTGAGACACTAATCCACTAATTGGGAAGCGACGGTGAGCTGCACCTGTGCTAGCATTAGCCAAGCTCCCTCTTGTGCCTGTAATGCAGACACCGACTTAGAATAACTGTAACATTTCATCCGTCCCTCTCGGACCGCCAGACTATTGCTGCTGGGCTTGGAATGCAAGCAAGTACTTACTTTGTAGCCGACAGCAGAGACAAAGAAAGCCCGGACTCGCCATCTTCAACTCCAGCAAATGCGTCGCTGTCTTGTAGTCAAATTGCCAAGGCATCAGTGAACTTACCGTCAACCCTCTTTCTCACCCCCTTCTCTCCCTGAACCATCTCCCCAGCCCTTACCAGGCTCGCACGGCATTACAACGGCACAGTCCCACCGAGTAAGCCGTCCATGTGTCCCGAAGCCTCCGCTCGCACGGCCGATCCTACACCGTCTGTGGCATGAAAAAGGGGGCAATAAGGCCCTCCGCCAGGATGTTGACTTCGATGTTGCATCTGATCGAGGTTTGAAACTTCATCAGAGCATGAATGCAATGCTGTGGGCTCCAGGAGGTGGCAATGAAATGCGAAGATAGGGGTAAAGAGGGAAGGGGACAGGTGGAGGATGCGTAAGAAAGCAGCCTGCAATGATTCCAAAAGTTGACTGCGGACTTCTTACTTCGTAATTTCGTTTACGATTTGTGCCTCACCAATGGCTTGTCTCTGTTCGCAACACAGTGACATAAAAAGGCAGATTATGATTTGAAATTCCTTGCAAAGAGCTTATGAACACTGCTTTACTTTTCTAATTTCTAAGCTCTCTGTCAGAAACACAGCGCTAAGTTTTCTGTTTCTGGCACAGTATGTAAGAGCTAGCATCCCAACACCAATCTTCGTTGGTTCTGTACGAGGAGAATACTGTACAGGGCATCTGCGAGGTCCAAAATCGAAACAAGACAAGAGGATGCAATGCAGCCCCCATACACCACGGCAAATACCCAACTCGATTCAAATTGATGAAAATCATACCTCACTCCTACTTGTCCCAGCTCCCACCAACCCCCAAACACTTCAACCCACCGCACCCCATCCCCATCACTTCATCCAAATCCATCACCTTTTCCTCTCACATACCTACACCCACCACAAAGCGACCAATCACCCACCCCCCCCCCCCCTCCCTCTCACCCCCCCCTAAAACACACAAAAAATGCTTGCTTACTGCAGAATGCAGATTTGCCCAGGGATACCACGCAGCACTCGGCGCTCTTCAACCCATTAGGAAGGTCTGAGCGCAAGCGCTTCAGCCCTATGGACCGAACCGTCGCCGCCCGTCCCGCGACCTCCGGACGTTGCATGTGCGTCAGTCGAACTCCGAGGAGGCCGGCGTTTGTGCTGCTGACGGGAGGGGGGGGGGGGGGGGGGGGTGCACAC
>Ga0247778_1000900_pt1 | contig 20497 bp, 17 predicted proteins | sample UWRJL049202B5_FD_179939 | JGI IMG/M metagenome (GOLD analysis project Ga0247778, IMG submission 179939) | Plant litter microbial communities from Arlington Agricultural Research Station in Wisconsin, United States - UWRJ-L049-202B-5 | ecosystem: Environmental > Terrestrial > Plant litter >... | reverse complement strand
CTATTTCTAACAATCTACCTCTCGGTGCTACAGGCTCACAGAGCGCGTCTTCTGCAGAAACGACGACCGAGGAAGATGCGAAGAAGGGACGACTGAGCAGCTTGATTTATGGCACAAAGGAGGGGAGGGAGATGGATAAGGAGATGGAGCACTCATTCTCTCAGGTCCTGGCTAGGGGGAAATACGTCCACAGCATCGTCTTTCACGAAGTAAAGCCCGATAAGGTGGACGAATACGTTGAATTGGTGGGAAATTGGTATCCGAAGATGGCGGGCATGCCAGAGAATAAGGTTCATCTGGTAGGAAGCTGGAGGACCGAGGTAGGCGATTGTGATACTTTTGGTATGTTCCTCTCGCCCGCTTTTGCAACCGGACTAATAAATACAGTCCACATTTGGGAATACCAACGTTATCACGGATACCACGACTCCCTGCACAGCATCTCCCATCACCCCGATTTTCCCGCCTTCGACAAGAAGCTCAAGACCCTTATCAAAGCTAAGCGCACTTCCCTCATGCAAGAATTCTCCTTCTGGCCTACCACCGCACCCCGACAACTGGGCGGTGTCTTTGAGCTCAGATCATACACACTTCACCCAGGCAATCTGCTAGAATGGGAGACACATTGGAGACGAGGATTGGGAGCTAGAAGACAGGTCATGGAGGGCGTAGGAGCGTGGTTCGTACAAATCGGCGAACTGAACACTGTTCACCATCTCTGGCAATTTGCGGATCTAGAGGAGCGCAAGGTCAGGAGAGAGCAGAGCTGGAGTGTTGAGGGTTGGGGAGACACGGTGCACAAGACGGTGCCATTGATTCAGGAGATGAAGAGTAGGATTCTCATTCCCATGCCATGGTCTCCAGTTGCTTGAGCAGTTTCATCGGCGCAGCAGATATTATTGGTGGTCTTGAATGTAGGATTTGAAGAAAAGGACGACGTTTGTGTACGTTACTCGATATTGGTTTCTGAGAGATCCGGGTGGTATGCTATGGCAGCTACTGATGGCGGGCTTTTCTTATGTTACTTTGAACGGATGTCAAATATTTGATACGTTCGTGCTGGTCTTTCAGTAGTAGTGAAAGCATATTAAAATATTTTTCCGGTCTTCCCGAGTCTGCTGTTGCTGTGAATTTGTACCTCTGAATGCCGCTTTTCATATCTTTCCCTGTCTGCACTTCTTGGAGAGACATCATGATTATATCGAGGGTCTGTAGGTGAAGTAGATTAGGATATGGTTTGGCGTCTGTCTTCACATTGCATTCTTTCCCATCAAGTCTCGTTGTGAATCTGTCATCTCGTTACTGCACTATAGTACTATTGCTTTCATTTGGGGAGTATGGGTATGTTCCCTGTACCCTGCATTTTCCTGGTTCTAGGGAGTATGACTCAAACCCACCCATGAACCTATTTCCATTTCACCTATATTGTGAATCTCCCTCCCATCCCATCACCAACGCTCTACCCTATCTTATCCATCCCTTCCCAGTACACCTCCTGTGCCATTCATTATGTGGTGCCTGAGTATCGTGAGATTGGACTCGTGAGAGTCATGGGGTCTGGATGGGTGGCCTGAGGTGGGGAGGGAAGGGGGCTGTGTAACCTTAAGGGGGGTATATAAGGTGCTTGACATGACGGATGGATGGAGATCCTTAACAAGCAGCTCTACACGCACTCCAAACCTCGGCATGGCCTTCGGGGTTTGGGGGGTTGCTGGGTAGATGATCATTATCATCGTCATGGTTTCGGGAGAGGTGGTGATTTGGGGCAGGGGAGGTGTATGAGGACTGCTTTTGAATTTGGGTGGCTGAAATATTTGCGGGAGCATAGTTTTCTTCGCGGTTTTGTGGGGGGAGGGGGGAGGGGTGAGTGAATGAATGAATGACGTTCATGGCGAAATTATGGGATTTTTATCTGATGTGAAGAGATGAGGAGTTGAATATAGATTTCGAGAGTGTTTGGGGTCTGCTCTTATTTTTTGTCTGCGGTTTAGACTATATATTCAATCTCCATATCCATATCCTTTATCCCATGACTCGAACGGGAATTTCATGGCACGAGATCACCTGTCATGAGTAGGTTGACTCATGAGTGGCAAGGGGTTTGGGTATTTAAGACCCCACCGGACTCTCAAACACTACATTCTACACATAAAGAGAACCAGGTCCTTGATAGTCAACTTTGGGGAAGGACTTTTCTCGGGTCTGGCGGTTTGGGACTTTGGGACTTTGGTATTGGGGCAGATTTTGGAGGTGAGCTCAGGATTGCTAGGGTGTTATTTTGGGATTAAGTGGGTAAATGAATGAACGGATGAGCCATGGTTGCAGCTGGCAGAGGAGGGAGGTGTCTGAATTATATCTCGGTTTTCGCAGTTTGTAGGCTTTGAAAAATTAGCAGATCATTGGATTAGAGTACCTAGCAACGAAGCTTCATCATATGAGGTCCTTCTCCTTCTATGCTATTGCTCCTATAATAATCCATCTCCGGGTTCAGCTCCTTTCCCATTTTCATCGTAGGAGGAGCAATGACAGCGAGCATGAGATCCCAAGGCATATTATTCCCACTCTGCACGTCACTTATGCCCTGAATCATCCATTTCCCCTCCTCATCTCTCTTCTGAAATCTACTTAAACCCCCACATCCTTAAGTCCATCCCTCCTCAGTAAAGTACAAGCCTTGAGGAACTCCTCATTTCAGCCTCCTGGAGAGGTTGAAACGATAACCCCTTTCTGGATTTTATGTGTTAATATGTATTTTTGTATTAGCAAATGGGTAAATGAACGGCTGAAATGTTGCGGTGTGTGTGAGGTGTTCGGATGAAGTTGACTGGGGGATGGGATGGATTCAAATCGTGATATACCTTTTGGTGATTTGAAAGATCAAGGGAGGGGTATGCAGCCTCGGGGTATTGAACATTATTTTGTTCAAAAGAGGTTCTGGAAGTAGTGGGCTTTGTTGGTATAATAGCAAGAAGGTAGAAGAGTGTTTTTCTTACGTTTTCGGGTGTTATTGTGAATAAAGTCCCTCTCTGGTGTCAGTGGCGATTAATTTTGGCCAGCAGAGAAAGCACAGTGTACTTGCACCCAATTCTACTTGAACTGCAAAGTCTAAGAGCCCACCCCATGCCATTCGTTTGACCTTCTAGTCAAGCATTAGCTGGTTATTGATTCACCTGCTAACATTGCGCGCTACAACCCTTCCAATTCCATGGTATATAAAGGATCCAACCGCCGAGACGACCTCGCCCAAGCCGAATTCTATCGGCAAATACGATTTCCTAGTGCTCTGATTGTTCAGTTTCAGGGTTATGGCCCTCTCAACCCGGAAGAGAATGGGAGATTCATTCAGCTCACCGACCGAATTAGAAAGCTGGCAACGTATACACGATCGATTCAACTTTCATTTTTCATTGCCTTAAAACATGCGCCAAAGAGCTTTGGGACTAATTGGTGCCCTCTTAGGTTCGGCCCATATCTCCTAATTTTCGATAGCGTAGTTTAAACTCACCAGCGTCCAGCTATAGGACAATTGTATTACCAGCCTATTGATCGGGGGTTCGAATTGTTGCTTTGTGCTAGCACTAGCCTCATTTGGTGAGGGGTTAAGGGTAAGTAAACAATCTTCACCCACAGATGAGAGAGCCAATGCAAAGCTCGACGATAGTAACCTCCCATTAGGAGTCGCTTGAATGGCTCGGCTTCTGGTGATAGTAACTTCCGGTGGCCTTTCCTTGCACTTTGAGAACGTTTTATCATTCATTCGGTTATCTAAAGCTGTTTCATTTGAATGAACGAAAGTGTTGACAACATCGGCCTGGATGTATTCAATATTTGTATGTAGGAGAAATGTTCTGCTGTCTAATTCATTTGCCTATAATTGAAAATCAGAGGGAGTATCACGTTCATTCATATCTGCTATACTCCACCATTAACGAACCATTACTTCGATTTCTCGTCTTTCGTTGTTTGCCGGACAATTTCAGGACAGGAAATGATGTGCATATATACTTCTGGTCTTTCTTTGTTACCCGTGAGTCACGTAATTACACTACTGTTCAAGCCTATATATACTACTATGGCTCTCATTTTTGAAAATGACGCACAAACAACTCGTCGCAGACTCTGAAGACCCTGAACAAGTTGGGATTCCCCGCGCAGTACTGTATTTCCTGCGCCTTCGGTCAAAAAGTGGCTCGTTAGCTCGGCCGGCGCAAATACTTCGTTCGAAGTTTGGCTTGACTGAATGAATGAACAACGTAGTAGCGTATGTTTGAGCTAACCAGGGTATTTTTTTTCTATCGTTGGCACAGCGAATATATTTCTGTGAAGGGGATTGATGAGGCAATTCCCCACTCTGGCCCCCGCTCCAGCTGTCCTCAGATTATCCCCAAATCCTAGTCTTTCCGTGAAGAACCAGTCTTGAACGAAAGTAGGAATATTAATAATAGCTCTAGCTGCGACTTTCGCACGTCTGTTGGTCAAGTATTTCCTGGTGAATCACTTTCAAGTACTTTGCATCAGGACTCTATAACTTCCTCGCCACCAACAGTTCAAAAAGCAGAGAAACATAAAGCCTCATAGAGCTTGATGACAGCGATGCTAGGAGTCGAGTCTGCGCTCCTGGATCATTATCTCTTAGGGATAGCTATTCTCAATCCGAGAAATACGGATGCGTACTCCTACCTCAGTGCGAAGTTCATCCCTCGGCTTTCCCGACCGGCTGGGTTATTTCACCGGTGTATTCTAACATTCATTCGATCCTCGAACCTCATTCATTCGTCCGGGGTTTTAATTGTTCGGGTTGAATTGATTCATAAACGGCACTGCTCAGACGCAAACTACGGATATGGCTTGTACCATTCGTTCTTTCACTTCCCTTCGCGCTCTATGCTAGCGTACGCTGCGCTACGCGGGTTGAATTTCTCCGCGCTCAAGCCTCGCGGCGCCTTTTGTATTGTTGATTATACGAATCTAAATTTACTTGTAGAGTTGTTCTCATGTTAATTCGAAATGAAACAGGGCTATGGAGGTTTTTTTAAACCACTGATTTTGTCCAATAACTCTGAGGCCTTGACTGTCGGTTGCAAATCAGCTTCCATTTTGGGACTAGCTCCGGGATGGTTCGAACCTCACTAATAACTTCAATTCCCTCCTGTTTCTTGTCTTAGGCTCTTTAGACATCAATATATGACGCTACAGTAGCCTATCTTCCAACTGACGTTTACCGAGTAGGCACAAGCAACACCTGCAGGGGTTGATGTAGCGGTCTACAAAGAATCTCGGCGCGCTAATCAGCTGCCACCACGTCACATGCATATTGCTTACAGCGAAATCGGGACTTAGCTGCAGGAAACCAATCTTCCATCATTTTTATTTATGTATACCATGAGTTTTCGAAAATCAAGTCGTTAAACGTCATGTCACGGACGGCCTCCTCGGAATGGTACAATCTCTTCGCCGAAAACGAAACTTCCGAACAAGCAACCCACTCTTACAAATCACTTGACGCCCTTGACAACATCCCAAGTCTACGCTTCTTGAAAGATCTCTTCTGGCAGGAAGTCAGAACCTGGATCCGAAATGATGAAACAGTCATGTCCGTTATCACTCAAGACGACCTCCCCTTGCCAGGCCGAGTTTATATCGGCGGCATGAGCCACGCGCTCAACGACGAACTTCTGGCGGAAAATTCTATCAGTTCCGTTATCACCATCCATCCCCGCGACATGTTAGCTTGGGACGAAAGAGATGCTTCATATGGAATGCGTCGATACTGCACACCAAGCTCTCCTGTACAACATCATCTGATGGTCCCGTTGGAAGACAGTTCAAATTCGAACTTAATCGATCACTTCAACGATACCTACGAATTCATTCACGAGCATCTACAGAAGGGGAACAATATGTTGATTCACTGCAAGTCCGGTCGCTCACGGTCGGTTGCGGTACTGATCGCATACTTGCAGCGGAAATACTACGACACAACGATAAGTCCGCAGGGTCTTGATGTGGACGATGCAAGGGACAAGATGAGAGCGTATCGCGAAGATGTCACTGAAGTCATCCGGGGGCAGAGACTCCCTGTTATTATCATCATGGAACGATTCTCGGCTCTGCTTCAGCTGTACGATTTGCAACTTATTGGACATCCGGACTACGAGCGTGAGAGAGAGCTCTTATTTCCGCAAGAGGTCAAAGTCAATGGGAAAGTAAATGTAAAAGGTGGGGCGGCTGTACTAAAGATATGTATCGCGATCTTATTCTATGAGCACAATCAGAAGCCGTTGATATCGGTTGTTCAGCGATTGTTCGAGTTGAATGAGGCGTATTTCTATGAGTTGGAAGGATCAGAATATAATGATAGGTCGTACAGGGAGTCGAGGCATGCTCATAGAGGCATTCTTGAGTTTTATGTCTATTTTGCCACAGAATATAGGATCGGGGTTCCTGATGCGGTCTCCGGAATATTAAAGGCGAAGTGTGACGAGAAGTCTCAAAGTAAAGAAGTTTAGTACATGATTTATGAGTTACATGCGACTTATTACAAGGTTGTAGAAACTGCTATAGACCTTGGCAACTATCTAGAAGAGACATAACTAAGCTTTTACGGAATATAATCTAGACTTCACATACTCCCCATTCGGAGTTGCCATTTCAGGCCAAACTTACGCTATGCTGATAGGTCCAATTTTTAGCACAAGTAGGAACAAAAATGCCGGGAAGAAGGAGGGCGCAGTGGAGTGGCGCTTTGGCTGATTGACAGCAAAGCAAGCTGCACAAGGTATGTTTCTTGTGTTGCGCGATTGGACAAGCTGTCGGTCGAAAAAGTGGGCGGGGTGGGAAACGGGAACTTCGATTGGCGTCAGGCTATGCTCTTTGCATAACGCAAGCCACCGTTGATGCACATATGCAAAAGGAGACTTCGGCACGGGACGCAGAACCATCTGCCTTTCCCCAGGAGGCTCCACTTCAGCACCACTTAAATTCCTACTCCTTCAGGTGGAACCACTCACTACGATCACTCACTTCATATTAGACATAGAGCGTTAGGATATGGAGTACCCTGTCCAAGATCAATATGAAGATCCCCTCCAACCGACAGATTCTTGGGGTCGATTTCTGTCAATGAGATTCCGAGAAAGAAAAGCTTTCTACGACAGCCTCGCCGAGCCAGAACAGCAGTTGGTATGGAAAGAGCTGCAAAGAATTGAGTATTTCAGGGACCACTTCAAAGATCGAACATTCTCGGACTCTGATCTCGCCCCTCTAGATTCTTTGCTAGAAAAAGCACGTGCGATCTGGAACGCTCTTGCATTTGAGCGCTGCGAGGATGAATTGGTGAAGTGCCGAAGTCTCAAAAATCGTGATCGCAACTGCCATATCTTGAAAGCAGTGCAAAGGAGGGGACGTGCATCTGTGCCGGAAGTGGGCTACTCAGTACCAAGCGAAAAAGACGAGTTTGATCTCGAAAACTATAATCCGGCCGAGCCGGATTTTGGGTATAATGGCTGGCTCATGGAGTTTGCAGATGGTAAAAGACCCGTAGATAACCCTCGGTGTTACGGGGAATTCCCTCATCAGAAGTTGTCAATTCGGCAACTGTTGTATAATAAGACTGATACACCTCTAATACGCTCGGAGAATAAGGATCAACTGCGATATTTCCACTTACCAGCCAACAACATGGCTTGGGTTGAGGCAAGTCGCGAAGCCATCACAAAGCTCCCAAAAGATTGACAGTTATGATATTAGGAAGCTATATCTCGATATTATGGAGAGGAGAAGTTGGATTTCGGCGGACATAGAGTGCTAAATGCTCGATCGAAAACTGAAAGGTTGTTGAAACACGAGCTCTGGCGAGGCCAGCAGCGGGGAGGTGTAGGCTCACCTGTCCACTCTCGTCACATTGGATCCCGGTTCTCACTGGTTCCATCTGCACCATTTGATACCGGAGCAAGTACACTGAGCTTTACAACGGCTACAAGCTACGCAGGATCTTCCTCTCAAAAAGCGTCCAACACGACAGATATGGCTCTTTTTGTAGGATGCTCCAACAATTTCATCAATGGCAGCAGTCATTCACTAACACCCCCAGATGCCTTATTTGCACTGGGAAATCGAAAAACGACTACTGAGGATGTCAAAAATAGTCGAACGAAACAATGCGAAGCTCAAAGCGGAGTTTGGCACACGCGGCATCAATTATCGAAGTAAATTCGCGGAATTGGCAGGTAATTGGCGCATCAAACTTGGCAAGCAGGCACCAACTGAAAATAAGAAAGAGCGGTGGGAACCTTCGATGAAGGCGGCATTAGGAAGGTATTTATGGTTTGCGGCAAAACTATTCGAGATAATCGACGAAGCGGCGGACGAGCGTCTGATCAGCGAACATCTACACTCGACTTCGCCACTTCACATCCGTCGTACTCTAGATCAGTTCTATTACTGGACTGTGATTGACACGACTTCTCAGGATAAGAATCAAGTCGTTTGCCATGGTACTCGTTCCAGCAGTGACCCTGGGGCTACAGGCCGAGTTGTTATGGTTGACCAACTATGGATGTGGATTTTGGATCGGAGTATGATTTCCATTTTCACTCCCAGTCGTCTGAGAAATTTACCCCGATCTTTTAGGCCCAACAAATCATGATCAAATATTGACAATATACATATAGACACTATCATAACTAGCTTCCCCCGGCGATGGGGCCGCAATAAGCCTGATCCATCTGCCGTTCACCGTGCAATCCGTGACCACTTTGGAAGGATGGACAGTACTCATACTAAGAGCATTTTCGACCTTGCACTAGTCATCATTGATGAATGTTCAAGAGTATTCTTTGATAGGACGAAGCCGCTGGATTTACGTCCTGAGGTAGTTGCCATTTTTGGATCAGCCATATCCGACATCGTAAGTTATAATTGATCTCAAATTGCAGCTACAACATTGCGAAAACTAAGTTCATGAAAGGCTGAAATGAAAACGATGGCCTATGAAAGGTTTGGGCGTGATGTCAACGCTATCACAACACGCGATTCGGCAGAAGATGCAGAGGAGCTAATCCGGAAGTCTCTCAATATAAGCTTCGAATGGTCTGTCTTGATAGAAGCCCAGCATATCATAGATGAGTTGCAGATCATGCAAGAGATATTCACGCAGCAGATAGTGGTTATGAGAGATTTTGAGGCGGCTCTCAAATCCATGGAAGCCGGTAGGTCACCACTGGAACGAGCCGCCACGTTGATCCATGATATGGAAATGAGAAAAGACGAGTTAGCGGGTCTTGAAAAACTTCAAACAAAGACGAGAGTACAGGTAAATCGAAAGCAGCCCCGTTACTAAATTACAAAGATTGACACTATATAGTTACGAGAACTGCTCGACATGAAGCAACAACAAGCCGGGATCATCGAAGCAAAAGCAGCTATCAAGCGAGCAGATGAGGCGGTTCTGCAAGGACGCTCAATTGTTGTGTTCACCGTCTTCACCGTCTTTTTTGTAAATATCCGATTGATCCCAAAAGCGTCTCACACTAATAGTCTTCAGCTTCCGTTATCTTTTTTTGCGTCTGTGTTTGGGATGAACGCTCGAGAGCTCAGTGATAACCGGATGACGCTGGGCACCGAAATCAAATATATGTGTAAGTATTGTCATAGACATTGAAAGGCGGGAATACTGATTCGGACGATTGACCTTAGTTTCCTTATCTAGCGTGGTCATCTTTTTCTCCTTAGGCTTCGCGTTCAGCACGTGGGCTCGGACCCTCATTGCTGTGGGAGGCAGAGTAATGTACGCATATATCACGCACTGGATGGGGATACACAACATTCCAGTCTGGACTTTCGATGGAACATCGAGGCTCAAAGACTTTGAAAAGAGAACAATGATCGAGCTACGTCAGAAAGCCCTTTCGAAGCGTATCCACGAAATTAATACCGCCGTCAACGAACGTGAGTTGGGCAACCAAAATCGAAGGAGTAGCTGGGCGACGATGATGAATGGCGCTAGGGGAATCCGGAACAGAAGTACCAACACCCAAGGTTCCGAGGCTGCTTAGTTATCTATATCTAGCTGTTTATCATCTCGTAATATATCATCAACCACCTCCAAGATTCCAGAGTGAAGTCCATGCTTCGTAGCAATAATTCCCCAATTGTTTGCAAGTTCTCTTCCTGCGCCAAAATCGATGTCCTTCTCGTTCAGGTCCGTGATCTTGCCTCCAACTTCTGTGAAGATCAATTGTACGCCAGCATGATCCCAGACATAAACAGGCGTCGACGGATTTCTTGGTATTCGCAGTTGCACGTCACCGCCACCAACAATAAGCGCCACGTATCTCATATGCGATGACCACAGGTCCGTTCCGGGATAAGGTGCGCCAACTCGTGCCGCAACTTCGCACACCTTTTCGTGCCACCAAGTATTGCTTTGGGAGGAATCAACGAAGTGTAGATCCTTCAGATTCGCGGGTCCTTCCTCTAATCTATCGATCTTCACAGCTGGTCGAAGGGATCTCGTCCCTATCGGGCGTATAGTTGCGCCTTGCCCTCGTATTGCCGAGAGCATCAAGCCATAGCCCCGTTCATCAACAACGTTTTCCTGAACCCTCCCAGTCTTGAGATTGAGATTCGGACATCCTAGCACACCGACCTTCTCCTTCCCATCTTCTATCAGGGCCAACGAAATAGCATATTGCTCCCCACGTAAGAACGTTGCCGTCCCATCGATAGGATCAAGCATCCAAATTCTGCCCTTGGGCCCGCCTTTACCCCGACCTCCGAGATCAATAGCATCCAGCATCTCTTCCACAGATGCAGGACTGGCCAGTTGCAGATCACTGTCATCTGAATGACTCGAGGCGACCAGGTCCCAAACCTGCTGCTTCAACCCCTCGTTTTCTCTCAAAGCGTCGGCATTTTCTTCGCCGACAAATCTGTCAGAAGGGAAAGCACCGCGGACTGCGCAGATCAGCAACGCCTGAACGGCAAAGTCGGCGATGGTGACGGGTGTCGTGTCCGCCTTCGCGAATTCGCCACGGTTGACGGAGGCGAGGACATTCTTCGTGAGGATGGCGGCGCGTTGGACGGCTAATTCTGCAACGAGACACTCTTTAGAATAGGGGGTAGATGCCATAATATACGGATTTAGAAGTCTGGATCTTTCTTAGCGGAAAATATCGTCGAAAGGAAATGTCAGCTGTCCCGAGAAATGCGCTCGTTGCTGTAACACTGCTCAGGTGCGGAGTTTTTCTGACCGAGCCGTGAATACTCAGGCAATTTTACTCAGCCGTCGTTGATACTGTCTGGGGGGTTTATCTTTTATCTTATGCCAACGGATGATAGATACGTGGCGGTAACTTTGTGTTTCGCTCTGGCAGGTCAGCGATGCGATATCGATCGTGGCGGATGAACGAGGCGCAGGCAATGTCATAAGACCCCCTGGCAGCTGGGCATCTGGGCTGCTGACAGAGAACCACAATATTTAGATAACAAATAAGACATAGGGGACTTCAAAGAATTCAGCCAAAAATCTAAGTAATAGTTAGAGAGGAGATTTGACAGCAGAATATCGAAAATAAAACAATGTAAGACTTAAGAAAAATGGAAGTCCGAGCGTGAGGCCGCGAATTTCCAGCCACCAGAGCCAGTCGCTAAATACCCTCTGAAGTGACACATGCAGGGGCTACCCTATCAAAATAGCGAGTTTCATGCCTAAGGATCTAGATCTCTAGCAGATGACGACTGGTTAATTACAGCGGCCAGACCATCGGGACAAAACCCCCTCATTTATTTGAGCCTCATCAAAATTCACAGCTATTAGTCGAGAAGAGCAAATAATGAACCGATACTTTACTCTTATAATCAGAATTACCGGCTGCCTTGAAAGATATATATTTCCTGTGTGCGCAAAAATCAGATACGGTTACCCACTCAACGCAACTTCGATCATCCACGAATTTCTAGCACGTTAGTCACTTTCAACTTTCAACAAATCTAAAAGCACTCAGCATGACATGATGAAAAATTAGTGTCTATTATTCTGTCAAAATCAAAACTGCACTTTTTAATTTATTTCTAAGCTGGAACTATATAAAAGAGAGAAAGTGTCTATTTAACTGGTCGAGCTGTTGTCTTCCGTAGGAGCACTGAATTCAGAACGATGACAAATTAAATCATTGGCTAAATGTATCAAGGAGAAAAGAAATATTATTAGAACGCGAGTAAGCCAACGGTAGCAAGTTCTGAGGAGGATCTAAGTATGTCTCACAACCCCCTCCAAGCCCACTAATCTCTCATGTCCGTAAGTTCAAGCTTCAAAATCGACCAGAGTTGTGACATCTGAAGTTCGAGAGCGAGGGGTGTTTTCCTGTGGCGTGTTCTCATTTGCGAGAGATAGGACCGACCTGGTCTCTGATTGACGTGATCGCGTTGGAGAACTTGGCCCTGCGGAACCTTCTTATTGCGGATCTGATACTGAAAGGCTAAGGCTCAAAGATGGCTTTCTGGTGCGACCCCAATTAAGTTGCATTTCAATATGCTCATCAAGTAACGAGATTCCTGAATCGATATTCTTTTCAAGCGCGGCTACTATGTCTGGGCTGCAAGTAGACGTATCGACAGCGTAAATGTTAAATTTGCCTTCAATCGCACTCTGCATTTCAGGGATTCCCTTCAACGGCATATTCCACGTCGTTCTTTTGGGGGAATTGATATCACGCCAAAGGCCATCATTCAATGTTGGAAGGCGATTTACGGTACCGATGGATTGGAATAGTGGTCGGGGTGGTGGCGTCAAGGGACTGTGTGGATCACACAGCCCCACCTGAGGCATTTGAGGAGCAATAGGAATCCCTGAAGAGCGCATGTGTTCCATAATGATTTTAACTGTGTCTTTGTGACCATGAAACTTGGCGAGGAATAGCGGGGTGAACCCTCCTTTGTCTACGTGTTCGACACCACAGCTCCCCGATTCTAAGAGGATGCTCGCAACCTCGCTGTGACCAAATCTTGCAGCGTAATGTAGAGGAGACCAGCCATGCACAGTCTCGATGAGGTTTGCGTTGGCGCCATGTGCAAGAAGTCTGCGAGTATTTGTTCGATATCCCTTCATCGCTGATAGATGAAGCGGGTGAATTTCTTCACTAGCGGAAGGAATGTTTGTGTCTTGTTCGAAGCTATGCTCCAAAAGAAGTCGAGAAAGCCGGAGTTGCAATGGGCTGCTGCTCTATGGAGTGGGGTTGCATCCCTCAGCAGAAAATTACCGTCTTCTTCTAAAGTTAGTTGGCCCCGCGCTTGCCAATCAACATTTTGTGTTGCAAGGAACTTGAGTATGTCCAAAGAAGGGGCAGTGATTGCGCTGTGGACAATATTTCCGCTCTTGTAAACTGCATCGATTGAAGCCCCAGCCGCAAGAAGCAATTTGGTGCTAGCCAGATTTCCTGAGGATGCCGCGTGAAGAAGTGGTGTCTCGGTTTCCATTCCACGTCTCATCTCTAAGTCCATATCTGGAAACCTCTCGAGTAGAGATTTGATCGTTATCTCCGATCCCGCTTTAGCTGCTTGTATCAGTATATGCGCGTCTGACACGAGGCTCGATACGAGCACCCTTCTCAATCAAAAAGGAAATCGACTTCCAAGATGAGTGGGTTGCTGCTGCATAGAGAGGAGTCATGCCGACAGAGATTTTGCTTTCGATATCTGCTCCAGCGTCAATGAGAATCTCAATGCATTTTTCCGAATTGCTCATAGCAGCGTAATGTAATGCGGTCCCCCCTACATCTTGACGGCGGGTATGAACAGAAGCGCCACCCTGCAACAAAACTTCGACTTTGAGATCAAATTTTCCATCACAGGCCACTATAAGTGCAGTGTGACCATCCGATCTTCGCTTCAGCTCAACATTTACACCAGCTCGTACCAGTTGACTGAGTACCGTTAGAGATGCTGGCGCATTCGACCAAGCGGCTGCGTGGAGTAGCGATGAGCCTTTGGGCCCGGTGCGTGCATTCAGATTCCTTTTCGTCTTTGCGATCAATCGCTAGGCTATTTCAGCCTCACAGCCCTCATTACAGGCCAAGTCGAGCGCTGTCTGGTCGCTTTTTGACTCAGTAATATCTACATCCACACCCTTTTCTAATAGCAGCTGGACAAGGTATTTGTCTCCCTCCCCAACCGCAAAAGTAAGTGGAGGCTTACCAGTTGACAGAGGCCGCTCCAGTTCAGGAACAGTCATGTGGTCAACTGCGAACTTAACGGCCCTCTGCCATCGTACCAACATTTCCTCTCTCGTGATTGCCGAGGACTTATACTCGGCCGAATCAGGCGACGAATCAGAGTCGTTGGTCTCCGAAATTAGGTCGGCAGAGTCCAAAAGGAGCTCAAAGCAAGATTCGCCTTCAGAATTTCGAAGTCCAAAGCCAGGGCCGTGAAACTCTTCGCAAACCATCGCAATAGCCAAGTCCACACCGGTCGCAGGACCATTTCGGCAAAGATAATGCAGCGCGGCGTTTTCAGTCATGTCTCGAACTTCGGGATCGGCCCCTTTCTCTAGCAACATGCGTAACATTCGAAGGCACAATGGATTATGAGACTCAAGTGACCGCATACAGAATGCTCTGCAGCAATAGATCAATGGAGATTGCTGTAAGTTATCTCGTATTTCCAGATCGAAATTATCTTTAAATATTCACTAATATTAAATTATTCGCTCTGCACCCTATAGATTAAGTTTAAATTTAAAAAAATTTAAAAATTATTACATATTATTAATTAAAATTTTAATATTTCTATTAAAACGGTAAATGTGAGCGTGGTAGACCGTGAAACCAGAATACTCGATATTTCTTAGAATCTAAAAATGAAGAACTAAGAAAAAAAGAAAAAATAAAATTAATATATAAATAACAATCGAGTATTATATAATTTATTATATAATTATAATATTTTAAAAACCGAATTATTATATTATTTTTTTTTTCCAAAAAAATTTATTTTCAAATTTTTATTTATCGATATATTATTATTTAAATAATTATAATTATTTATATTATTTTTTTATATTTTAATCTAATTTAATAAAATATACAAAAATCTAAATTATATTAGATTGATATAATAAAAATTTTTAAATTTATATAAAAAATATTTTAAATTAAATAATAAATATTATTCCAAATTTATATCAAATTTTAATTAATTAATTTAATATAAAAGTTTTTTTCAAATCAATCAAATAATAATAATATTTTAAATTTTAAATTTTTAATTTTTAATAATATTAATTTTATTTTTTAATATAAATTCCTGGCCTTATAAAAGATTATTAAGATCTAATTATAAATAATTGGATAGGAAAATAAAATAGACTTTTATAATAATAAGAAATTCTAATTTATAAGAATTTCTTCTTTTATTCAATATTTTGAAGAAATTATTCCAAAAATAATTTAATTTTTATAAAAATCGCAAAATTAAAAATAATCTTATATTAAATTAAATCTTTTATTTAGGTTTGAAAATAATTTTATAACAATTTTTATTAATAGATTTTTTTATTAATATTTGAATAATTATTATATATTTTTTAATTTTTTTATAAATTTAATATATATTTTTTATTATATTATAAATTATTTTAATAACAAATTAATCTTTAGAAAAATTATTATTCAAATATTAATTTTATAATATTTCAGATAAATAATTTTTTAATATTTCGAATAAAAATAATCTATCGAGGGAATTATATAATAAAATTAATTATATATAATCTATTAAAAATAATAAATTTGATCAATTATTTTAATAATAATTAATAAAAAAATATAATTTTTTCTCCAAATATTAATTATAAATTTTTATTTAATTATTAATTTATAAATAATATATAATTAAATATATAATTTTTGTATCTAAAATAATATTTAATTTTTTCTAAAATCTAATAATAAATTAAGATTTTCAATTAAAGATAATAATTTATAAAAACTCAAAATATCGATAAATATAATAAATATAAAAATAAATTAATTTATTTATTATTATTTTTTTTCGACAAAAAATATTAATAATTTTTTTTAATAATCGATTTATAAATATAAAAATATTATCGAATTTATATTTATTGGGGTTAAAATTATAAAAATCAATGGTAATATATTGCCAAGATTTATTAAAAATAAAAAAAAATTGAAATAATCTAAGTTTTTTATTTTTAAAAATTGAAAATCAATAATAAATATAATAATTGTAATAATATTAAATTATATCATTATTTATTTGAAGTTAATAATATATCAATTAAAAAAAATAATATATTTTATTTTTATCTAAATAAATTATAAAAATTTAGTTATAAATTTCTCGAATTAAATAAATATAAAAAGACCCAATATTTGGAATTATTAAATAATCCTAATATAAAAAAAAATTATTTAAAAATTTCAAATTTTTCTAAATCAATTTAAGAAATTTTATTTAATATTATAATATTTTTAAAAATTTTAAATTATAATTAATTACAAATATTTAATTGATAATTAATTTTAAAAATTTTAATAATAATAATATTTTATTTTGATAAATCGAATTAATTATTATATTATTTTTATTTTTTATTATAATTTTTTTCCAAATCGTTAAATCGATTTAATTTTTTTATAATAAATATTATATTTATTAAATTTTTTTAATAATATTCTAAATATTAATATTATTTTTTTTTAAATAAAAATATCAAAAAATATATTTTTTTTTTTTAAATAATATATAATTAAAATTTTAAAATTAACTAATATTTTTGTTTATTTAATTTATCGAATATTTAATAATTTTATAATTATAAAATATTTAAAAGTTTTATAATTTATAAATATAAATATATTATATAAAAATCCGGATAATTTAATTTGTTATTTTTTAAACGATTTAATAATAATTATTATTTTTTTGTTATAAATAATATAATTAAATTCTATTAATAAAAAAATTTTTGAGAAAAAAATAATAAATTTTTATTTGTTATTATATTTTTATAAAAATATAATTATTATAATATTATTAAAAATATTAATTTTTAATATATATAAAAATTTGGGATTATAATATTAAAAAATTAAAATTAAAATTAAATAATTTTTTAATTTATTAAATATTATTTGATATTTCTAGATAAAAATAAAAAAAATATTTTTTTTAATTAATTATATAAATAATTACGAAATTTTATTATAATTATAAATAAATTATTAATAAAAATTATAAAAATCTAAAAAAAATTAGATATTTTTAACAAAAATTAGAAAATATTAATTATAAATAATTTTTATTTTTTTAAAATCAACTCGGAAATTATTAATAAAAATAATAAAATTTAAATATTTAGTATTAATAATATTAAATTTATATTTCTTAAAATCAATTTATAATTTAATAATATCAAGTTTAATAAAAATTTTATTAATATATTTATTATATTTTAAGGGATTATTAGAATAAATAAAAATATTATTAAAATATATAATATAAAAATTATCAAAATAATTAAAAAAAATATTATTTATATAATATTAATAAATTATAAGATTATTGATTAAATTAAAAAATAAAATTTTATATTTATAAATTCTATAATATATTTAGAATATTATTAATTTTTTAGAAATAAAATTTATTTAGATTTTATAAAATATTTAATAAATATCTAATTTGATATAAATCTTAACAAAAATAAATTAAATTAATATTTCGTCGATTAAAAGAAATAAATATTAATTTTTTTTAATAAAAAAATTAAATTTTTTGAAATCGATATAAAATTAAAAATTATTTTTAGATTTTTTAATAAAAAAAATCGATATTATAAATAAAATTTGATTAGATTCAATAAAATTTTTAATTAAATTATTTTCGAAATATTTTTTTATTATTTGCAATTTTTTTAATAATATTTTATAAAAAAAATTATAAATCAAATCATATAAAAATTTGTTTTTTTTTAATTTAATTTTATAATTATAATCTCAAAATAAAAATAAATAATTAAAAGTTTATTTAAAAAAAATATATATTTATAAATAATAAATTATAAAAACTATTTCTCGATTCTCGTTTATTTTTTGAGAATCGGGAATATAAAAAAATATAATTATTTTTAAATTATAAATTTTTAAAATTTTATTTATAAATTTTTTTATAATTAATTTATCGATTTTATTGTTAAAATAAAATTAAGGGTCCTGTTCTAAGGTATGTGAGCAGGAGGCTAGTGGTAGCCTAGCTCCTCTTGGCTATTTATATATATTTTTATTTTATAATTTCCATTTTTTCTAATCTAATAAAATTTATATTTTTATTTCTATATTTATTATAATTTGATAAATTATAAATCCAAATAATAGGAGGGCTGAAATTTTTATTTAAATTATTTGTAAAAAAATTGTAATATTTAATATTTATATTTATATTTATAAAAAAATTATAATATTTAATATTTGTATTTATATTTATAAAAAAATTATAATATTTAGTATTTATCAAATTTTATTTTATTTATTTTAATAATTCTATTTTTATTTTTTAAATATTAAATAAATATTTGCCAAATTAATAAAAACAAATATTAATTTTTGGTATATTATATTAGTTTTTATAATATTTGAGAAAAATAATTTTTTTAATAATATTTAAAAAATAACAAAAGAAAAAGATTATAAATTTCTATTATTTCAGAATATTTCTGAATATAATAAAAAATTTATTTTCAATATTGATAAATTATTAATATTTAACGAAAAATATATTTATATAAAATTTATAATAAATATAAAAATCGGCGAAATTAAATATAATAAAAAATTTTATAATATATAATTAAAAAAAAAATATTTAAAAACGGAAATATTATTTTTTATTAATTTTGATTTTAAATTAAATAAAAATAATAAAAAATAAATTTAAAATATTTTATTAATTAAAAAAAAAATCGCCAATTTTAAAATTAAATATTTCAATATTATTTATCAAATTATTAATATTAAAATTAAATAATTAATTAATTGAATTATAAATATAAAATCTTGATCTAATAATAATTAAATTCGATTATTTAAATTTTGAAAAAAAATTAATATATAAAACAAAAATATTATTTTCATTAATAAATTTATATAAAATATTTTTATTATTGGATTTTAATTAAAAATTATTTATATAATAATTATAAATATTTTTTAAATAAAAAAAATTTACAAAATTTTATAATATAAAAAATTATTTTATTTAAACAAAAAATAAAAAAAATTAAATAAAAATTTTGCAAAAAAGAATTTTTTAATTATTAATATTATATTCGATTCAATATTTTATTATATCGATTATATTAATAAATTTATCAAATAACTAGAAACATTTTACCTAGTTTTTTTTAAGAGACCAATTAACAGGAAATTATAAAAAATAAATTATTTTAAATATAAATCTACTAAATATATTAATCTTATTTATTTATATATTAAAATTGGATTCGGATATATCAAATAAATCCGAATTAAAATCGAAAATTTTGAAAATAATAAAAATAAATAAAAATTTAAATTATTAAAATTTTATAAAAAATATTATTTATTTTTTAATAATTATTTATTAAATTAAATTTCGGTAAATAAATAAAAAAATTTATATTTATATAAATTTAAAATATTTATTTTATAAAATTTTATTTTAATTATTATAAATAATTTTGAATCAAAAAATTTAGAAATCAAAAAAATTATTAATATTAATTAAAATAATTACAAAAATAAACTAAATATTTTTTTTATTATTATTTCAATTTCTAATTTGATTTTTATAAATATTAAATATATTTTATATATAACTGACCAATATTTATTATTTAATAATAAATTAAAATTATATTAAAAAAATATTTAGATAAAGAACGGGAAATTTTATTTAAAAAAAATTAATATAATAATAATTAAATTGATAAATAAAAAATTTATTTTTTTAAAAAATAATTTATTTATATCTAATTTAAAATATATATTTATTTTAATAAAAAAATTAATCGGAAATTAATTTATCGGTCAATTTAATTATTATAAAATATAATTTTTTAATAAATTAAATAATATTCCAATAATAAAAATTTTTATATAAAAAAATTTTTATATAATTATAAATATATTATTCAAAATCAATAATTGGATATTTAAAAAATATTAGATTATTTAACCAAAAATTTTATAAATTGAAATATTACAAAAATCTATTCTAAAATTTTATATATAATATTTAAATAAATATATAATTTTCGAAATTATAAAATTTAATAAAATATTTTCCAAATTATAAAATATATTTAATAATTTCGAATTAAAAAAAAATAATAAGAAAAAATTTTCAAATAATAAATCTAAAATTTCAATTAAAATTAAATAAAAAATATTCGATTTATAAAATTTTATATTAAAAAATATTAGAAATTATATTATTTAAA
>Ga0247778_1000899_pt1 | contig 20511 bp, 18 predicted proteins | sample UWRJL049202B5_FD_179939 | JGI IMG/M metagenome (GOLD analysis project Ga0247778, IMG submission 179939) | Plant litter microbial communities from Arlington Agricultural Research Station in Wisconsin, United States - UWRJ-L049-202B-5 | ecosystem: Environmental > Terrestrial > Plant litter >... | reverse complement strand
CCTTCATGGTCTTATACCGGCATACAAGATCTTTCAGGGTCCGGCTGATCACATGGTGAATGCCCGGAAGACCATTGGCGCTGGGAGGACCTTCATAAAATACAAAGGGAACTGCGCCCGCTCTTAGCGTGACACTTTTTTCAAAAGTGCCATCTGCCTCCCATTTGGCCAGGATATCCTGACTGATGGCAGGGAGGTTCAATTGCTGATATTCTTTATACTTATTCGCCATATATATTACAAATATATTATGTATTAAGGGGGGAAGAGGGTGCAAAATTACGAAAATCAAGGGGAACTACCTTCCCCCGCTCCATAACAATCGTAGTTATCCACATTATTTGCGTTTGGCATAATTTATGAATAATTAGATTTTGAAATCGATAATCACTGGGGTTTTATTACCCCGTACAGATAATAACTCTTTCTACGGTTTAGGGTTTAGGGGTTAAAAAGGGGGGTATTCCTACTCCCCTTCCTTTTAAAATATCCCACATATATTCCAATTCTTCCTTATTCCGTATATCACCTTATTCATTGAGGTCCGTAACCAACCCGTTTTTAATCTCTGATATTACCTTTGGACAAACCCAATCGCAACCACCAGATCAATTTATCCCAATTCCTGAAGGACCACTTGAGTTCAGTTTCCTAAAAACCACCTTTTTACCCCGGATAGAAAAGCAAGCCCTCCCGACGCAAAGTCGGGAGGGCTTTGTGTATACAGACCATTCATTATTTTTTAGTACGGGCGATCTTATAGAGACGGATGGCGCTCATCAGCAGGATCACAAATCCGATCAGCCCCGCCAGGCCCCAGGCCCAACTCATATTTTCTTTGACGGCGGCCAGCATGACGATGGCCACAAGGAAGACCGTGGCGACTTCGTTCCAGATCCGCAACTGTTGGGAAGAGAACCTGAATACATCCTTCATTTGCTGACGAAAAATGGCATGGAGGGAAAAATGATAGCCATAGAGTCCCAGGACAAAGCATAATTTGATCAGCAGCCAGGTCGGCATGGCCCCCATCATAATGTACATCCAGGGCCCGAAGATCAGGGTCAGGATAGCCGAAGGCCAGGTGATGCCAAACCACAGACGCCGGGTCATGATGCGAAGTTGCGTCAGCAGGATGGTCCTTTCCGGTTCCGGTTTTTCGGCGGCCTCGGCGTTATAGACGAAGAGGCGAACGATGTAAAAAAGGCCGCTGAACCAGGTGACGATAAAAATGATGTGCAGGGCTTTGATGTAGTTGTACATATAGTGAGTGGTGAATGGTGAGTTGTGAGTGGTATAGTCAGTGGTGAGTGGGCAGTGGTCAGTTATACATAAAAGAGTCTACTCACCATTCACTACTGACCACTCACCAGTTTCGCCAACGCATCCACCCACTTGGGATCGGTATTCAGACAGGGGATCATCGTATACTCCTCTCCTCCTGCCTTTAAAAAGGTCTCCTTTCCCCGCATGGCGATCTCTTCCAGGGTTTCCAGGCAGTCGCTGACAAAGGCCGGACAAAGGATCAGCAATTTCTTTATCCCTTCCTTTGGCATTTCTTCCAGCCGGATATCGGTAAAAGGTTCCAGCCAGCCCTTGCCCAGGCGGGATTGGAATGAATTGCTGTGCTTTTCAGGGGGAATATGCAGAGCCTTCACCACTTCCCGGGTGGTGGTGAAGCATTGATGACGATAGCAAAAGGCATGAGCTGGGGAGGCCACATCGCAACAATCGGCGGATCGCAGACAATGATTGCCAGTCGGATCCGTCTTCCTGATATGACGGCCCGGGATCCCATGATAACTGAAGAGGATATGATCGTAAGGGCGGGCCAGATAGGGGCGTATTAATTCGCTGAGCGCCAGCAGGTAGCCCGGATCGTTGTAGAAGGGTTTTACAAACTCCAGCCGGAAAGGCAGCCGCATCCGCTGATGCACTTCTTTCGCATATTCCACCGCCGTCTCATAGGAGGCCATGGCATAATGCGGATAGAGGGGGACGGCGATCACCTCTTCCAGGTCAGGCATGCGGGCCATCAGACGTTTATATCCTTCTTCCATGGATGGATTGCCATAGCGCATGGCTATCTCCACCGGTTCGGTTACCTTTTGCTGCAGGGCCGCCTGTAACTGCCGGGTCAGCACCACCAGGGGCGATCCTTCTTTTGTCCAGATCGTCTCATAGGCCTCCGCCGAATTGGCCGAACGGGTAGGCACGATGATACCCCCCACCAGGATCTTGCGAAACAACCAGGGATAGTCGATGACCCGGCCATCCATTAAAAACTCCATTAAATACCGCCGGACGTCCGGAACCGAGGTGGAATCCGGTGATCCCAGGTTCATGAGCAGGATGGCGCGCTTACCCGTTGTATTCATAATTTGGCAAAGTTAAAGTAGAATACGGATTTTACGGGTGATTAGATTAAATCTTATTGCTCAAGGGGTTGCCTGACAAAGATCATATATTTATATGACAGACTCGTGACAGAAAAATGTGGGTAATAGAAACTTCGGCGAGTACTTTTGCGTAACTATTCAACAAGCTGAGCAAAATGGCGAATAAGTCTACTGATCTCTCTAAGTTTTTCATAGCCGGCATCAACTATAAAAAGACTGATGCCGCCATCAGGGGTCAATTTGCCATCAGTAACGAGCAATACGGGAAGATCCTCAGCCTTGCGCCCGCCAGTAATATCCACGAACTCTTCATTTTATCTACCTGTAACCGGACTGAAATATACGGACTGGCCGAAGACGCCGGCCAATTGATCGACCTGATCTGCACCCAGACCACCGGGAATGCAGCCACCTTCCGGGAGATCGCCTATATAAAGAACGGGGCCGCGGCCATGGATCACCTCTTCCAGGTATCCGCCGGACTGGACTCGCAGATCCTGGGCGACTATGAGATCGTCGGCCAGATCAAACAGGCTGTTAAGTTTGCCCGTGAACATGGATTTGTCGGGGCCTTTATGGAAAGACTGGTGAACAGCGTGCTGCAGTCATCCAAATCCATCAAGAATCAGACAGCGCTCAGCGGAGGTACCGTATCGGTGTCCTTTGCCGCTATTCAATATATCAAAGAAAAGATCGGACAGGTTGCCGGAAAAAAGATCCTGCTGATCGGCGTCGGCAAGATCGGGCGTAACACCTGTAAGAACATGGTGGATTATCTGGAGACGCGGAATATTACGCTGATGAATCGCACCGAAGAGAAGGCGGCTGGTCTGGCAGAAGAGATTGGCGTCCGTTATGCTCCCCTTGAACAGATTGCCGACCATATCGGCCAATCCGATATTATCCTGGTGGCAACCAATGCCGAGCAGCCGACTCTTTTGCGTTCCCAGCTGGAAGGAAAGGGGCAGAAACTGATCATCGATCTTTCCATCCCCTGCAATGTGGAGGAATCCGTCAGCGAGCTGCCGAACGTTCACCTGGTAAATGTTGACGAGCTATCGAAGATGAAGGATGAGACCTTGCAAAAGAGAGAGGCCGAAGTGCCCAAGGCAAGGGAGATCATCGCAACGCATATCGCCGAGTTCATGGAATGGCATGCCATGAGAAGATATGTGCCGGTGTTGAAAGCCGTAAAAACAAAATTAAAGGAACTTCACACCTGCCCCATATTCAGCAGGCTCTCCGGAGAGTCTTTTCCATCCACTGATCATACCGACGAGCAAATTCAGCGCGTGATCAATGGAATGGCCACCAAAATGCGCCAGCATAATCAGGGTGGCTGCCACTATATACAGGCGATCAATGAATATATCGCTGTTAACTAATTTCAATCATGGGAATACCGATCCGGATAGGCACCAGGGAAAGTCAGTTGGCTGTCTGGCAGGCTACGCAGGCAAAAGAATTGCTGGCCGCACAGGGCATCGATGCAGAACTGGTCTACATCAAGAGCGAAGGGGATATCGATCTGAAGACCCCTCTTTATGAAATGGGCGTACAAGGGGTATTTACCCGCAGCCTGGATATCGCGCTGCTGAATCACCGGATCGATATCGCCGTTCATTCTATGAAGGACGTGCCCACCCTTTTACCCCTGGGCCTGCAGCAGGCCGCTGTCCTGAAAAGAGGCCCCGTATCCGACCTGCTGGTCTATAAGACCGATATCGCCTTTCTCCAACAAAAAGAAGGTGTCGCCAATATCGCCACCAGCAGTATCCGGCGCAAGGCGCAATGGCTGCATAAATATCCGGCGCATCAGATCCACAATCTCCGGGGCAATGTGAATACCCGGCTGAAGAAACTGGATGCGGAGAACTGGGACGCGGCCATCTTTGCCCAGGCCGGCCTGGAAAGGATCCTTCTGCGTCCTGCGCGTAGCATCGTACTGGACTGGATGCTGCCCGCGCCCGCACAGGGTGCCATCATGATCCAGTGCAGGGAAGGGGACGAAGCTGTCGAAAAGGCCTGTGTGTCCATGAACGACGCGGATACCGCCCTTTGCACCGCCATTGAAAGAGATTTTCTACGAACCTTGCTGGGAGGCTGCAGCACTCCCATCAGCGCCCTGGCCTTTATCGAGGACGATGAGCTGTATTTCAGCGGCCAGATCCTTTCCCTGGATGGCAGGCAGAAGGCGGAGATCGAAAAGATCCTGCCCCTCGATAAGATCGCCGGCCTTGGAAGGGAAGCTGCAAAGGAATTACTGGACAATGGTGGGAGGGAAATTGCAGACAGCATCCGTCATGCCGCAAAATAAAACAACCATATTATCCACCAGGCCCCTGGGCAAGGGATTAACCGAAGAGGCCGCCGCTATGGATATTGTCATCGATGCCCTTTCTTTTATAGAGACGGAAGGAGTGCAGGATCCGGACCTGGACCAGCGGATCAGGGAGTTGTCACGCGAATCCCGGACGGTTGTGTTTACCAGCATGAATGCGGTCGATGCGGTGACGAGCAGCCTGCAGAGACAGCAGCAAGGGCCCGCGCAACTGGCATCGACGGCCGAACCGGTCAAAGGGCCTATGATCGAAGGAATCCGGCCGACGGAAACGCCCGGATCGGACGACAAGGCGAACACGGCCGAATATTCAGGGTCGTTGGACAGAACGGGGGTTGACCGGATCCCCTGGGCGATCTATTGCATCGGGGCTGCGACCCGGCAGCGGGTGCAGGATTATTTCGGAATGGACAGTATTGTGGGGACGGCCCCTTCTGCCGGCGAACTGGCGAATGTGATCATCCGGGATGGGAAGACGGTTGCAGGTGCATCTGCGGGTACGGATGGGAACCCAGGTGCAGGTGGGGGCGCCGGCGACCGGAATTCCGGCCCAGGCGAAACGGGTGAGGATGGCCGGGATGCGGACATGAGGGGAATCGGCGACGATGGTCGCGATGCGGACCTAAGGGGAATGGGTGAGGACGATCGCAATTCGAACCTGAGGAATGCAGCCGGCGCCGAACTGATCTTTTTTTGCGGGGACCAGCGCAGGGATGAACTTCCGGATCAGCTGCGGCAGGCAGGGATAGGCATCAGGGAAATAGTCGTCTATCGCACGCGGCAGACGCCCCACCCATTGGAGAAGGCCTACGCAGGCATTGCCTTCTTCAGCCCCAGCGCGGTACACAGCTTCTTCTCCCTGAACAAGGTGCCGCCGGCAACGGTATTATTCGCCATCGGCCGGACGACGGCGGCGGCCATCCGCCAGTACAGCACCAATCCGACGATCTGTAGTGTGTCGCCTGAAAAAGATGCACTGATCCGGCTGGCCATGGATCATTTTCGCAAATGAATTGGAATAACATATTATGCATACATTGAAAAACGATCTATTATTAAGAACATTAAGAGGAGAGGCAACAGAACGTACGCCGGTATGGATGATGCGCCAGGCGGGGCGTTATCTACCGGATTACATGAAGCTGAAGGAAAAATACACCTTTTTCGAACGCTGTCAGACCCCGGAACTGGCGACGGAAATCACTATCCAACCGGTTGAACAGGTGGGTGTGGACGCGGCCATTATCTTTTCGGATATCCTTGTCGTGCCGCAGGCCATGGGCATGGAAGTGCAGATGGTGGAAGGGAAAGGACCCTTACTGCCGGACCCTATCAAAAAAATTACAGACCTGGATAAACTATACCTGCCGGACGTAGAGGAGAAACTGGGATATGTATTCGATGCCCTTCGGCTCACAAAAAAGACCCTGAATGGCCGCGTACCCCTGATCGGGTTTGCGGGTGCTCCCTGGACCCTCCTGTGTTATATGGTGCAGGGTAAGGGCAGCAAGACCTTCGACGAGGCCAAGGCATTTTGTTACACCCAGCCTGAAACGGCCCACCGGCTCCTGCAGATGATCACCGATACGACCATTGCCTACCTGAAGGGACAGGCAAAGGCCGGTGCCGACGTCGTGCAGATCTTTGACTCCTGGGGAGGCCTGCTGGGACCCGATGATTTCGAGGTTCTTTCCCTGCAATATATCCGGCAGATCGTCGCCGCGCTGAAGGATGAAGTACTCACCATCGTCTTTGCCAAAGGTGCCTGGCAATCCCTGGATGCAATGGCAGCCACGGGTGCGCATGGACTGGGCATCGACTGGTGCATCCGGCCGCAGATGGCCCGGCAACTGGCCGGGTCCGGCGTAACGCTGCAGGGGAATTTCGATCCGGCCAAGCTGCTATCCCCGATCCCCGTGATCGAAAAGGAAGTGACGATCATGCTGGATGCCTTTAAAGGATCGCGGCATATCGCCAACCTGGGTCACGGCATTTTACCCAATGTCCCGGTGGACCATGCGCGCGCCTTCGTAGAGACCGTAAAAAATTATAGGGGATAAGGAAGGTCCGGAATTTGAAGGAGGTATAGAAAACAGCAATCGTATGAACACAACACTCTGCAAGAAGAGCCTGCTGAGCCTGGCGATTTTTTTCTCTCTCGGGACTGCATTTGCACAGCCCGGAGCCGGACCGGTCGCCCTGGGCCTTTGTCTGGAGAACTACGAATACCCCTACCCGGTAAAATATATCAGCCTCGACCTGCAACTGCAGCATTTTAAAATGGCCTACATGGATGTCAGGCCCGAACAGTCCAATGGGCATACGGTCCTGTTGTTACATGGCAAGAACTTCTCCGGCGCATATTGGGATCAGACGGCGAAGGTTCTTTCAGAACAGGGCTACCGGGTGATCATTCCCGATCAGCTGGGGTTTGGGAAGTCGTCGAAGCCTTCCACCCTGCAATACAGCATCCAATTACTGGCCCGTAACACCAGGGCCCTGCTGGACAGCCTGCAGCTGGACAAGGTCATCGTACTGGGCCATTCCATGGGCGGCATGATCGCCACAAGATTCACCCTGATGTATCCAGGCGTGGTGGAGAAATTCGCATTGGAAGATCCCATTGGGCTGGAAGACTGGAAACTGAAGGTGCCCTATCAGACGGTAGACGCCTGGTATCAACGGGAGCTGCGGCAGGATTATAATTCGCTGAAGAAATATGAAACGGACAGCTATTTTCACGGCCAGTGGAAATCCTCCTACGACAAATGGCTGAACCTTTCAGCGGGCTGGACCCTTAGCCCGGAATATAGCCGGATCGCCTGGAATTCCGCACTGACCTATGACATGATCTTTACGCAACCGGTCTGTTATGAATTCGAGGGTATCCAGGCACCGTCTCTACTGATTATTGGATTACTGGACCGCACGGCGCTGGGTAAGGACCTCGTAGCCGATTCCGTCCGGCAGACCCTGGGTAATTATCCGGTCCTGGGCCGGCTGACCCGGGACAAGATCAGGAATTGCAGGCTGGTGGAACTGCCCGGGATCGGTCATATCCCTCATGTAGAAAACTTCGATTTATTTATAAGACCTTTACTGACTTTTTTAAAGGAGTAGCCGAATGATGGAATTCAAGGAAAAATGGACAACATTTATTCACGGGTTGCAGGAAGGAATCTGCCAGGGATTGGAGGAAATGGATGGCAAGGCCGCCTTCATATCCGATGAATGGAAAAGAGCCGGCGGCGGCGGAGGCCTGACAAGAGTCATCGCGGATGGCGCCGTCTTTGAAAAGGGGGGCGTGAATACCTCGGTCGTATGGGGCGATGTCACCGACCCGATGCGCTCGCAGTTGAAAATCGATGGTAGCACCTGGTTCGCCTGCGGGCTCTCCCTGGTGATCCATCCGCTGAACCCCTATGTTCCCACGACGCATGCCAACTGGCGATATTTTGAAGTATACGACAGCGCGGGCGCGGTCATCGACCGGTGGTTTGGAGGAGGTTCCGACCTTACACCCTACTATCTTTTTGAAGAGGATGCCCGGCATTTTCACCAGGTCTTCAAAGATGCCATGGATCCGTTCGGAGCCGATAAATATCCCCGGTATAAGAAATGGTGCGATGAATATTTTGTTAACGCGCACCGTGGCAATGAGATGCGGGGCATCGGGGGCGTCTTCTATGACCATCTCCGTCCAGCGACTGAGGAGGATGCGGAACAGCTGATGGATTTTCAGGTTGCGAATGGGAATGCATTTCTAAGCGCCTATGGCCCCATCGTCATACGAAGAAAGGAGCTGCCCTATGGCGAAAGTGAAAAAGAATGGCAGGAGATCCGGCGGGGTCGCTACGTTGAGTTCAACCTGATCCATGACCGGGGCACCCTCTTCGGTCTGAAAACGCAGGGCCGTACGGAGAGCATCCTGATGAGCCTGCCGCCCAGGGCGCGCTGGGGCTATAACTACCAGCCGCAGCCCGGATCGGCCGAGGCGGAACTGCTGGATGCCTGCCTGCATCCCAGGGAGTGGGTGAGTGGTGAGTAGTGAGTAGTGAGTGGTGAGTGGTGAGTGGTGAGTGGTGAGTAATTTTAAAAAGATTTATATATGTACTTGCAACGCCGCAATAGAATTTTACGTCAGTCACCCGCTATCCGTGCGATGGTGGCTGAGACCCAACTGACCCCTAACGACTTCATTGCCCCGCTGTTCATCGACGAGGGGAAGGGGCAGGAACATGAGATCCCTTCCATGCCGGGATATTATCGCCGGAGTATTGACGGGACCCTAAAAGAAGTGAAGGAATTGTGGGCTCTCGGCATCAAGAGCATCCTCATCTTTGTCAAGAGCAAGGATGAACTAAAAGACAATACGGGTAAAGAAGCCTGGAATCCTGACGGCCTGATGCAAAGAAGCATCAAGGCCATCAAAGACGCCGTTCCGGAAATGATCGTCATGACAGACGTGGCATTGGACCCCTATTCCAGCTATGGCCATGACGGCATTGTAGAGAATGGGGAGATCGTGAACGATCCTACGGTCGAGGCCCTGGTAAAAATGAGCCTGAGCCATGCCGCTGCCGGCGCCGACTGGGTAGCTCCCAGCGACATGATGGACGGCCGTATCGGCGCCATCCGCCGGGCACTGGAGGAAAATAATTTCACCCGGACCGGCATCATGGCCTATAGCGCCAAATATGCCAGCTGTTTCTACGGCCCTTTCCGCGACGCCCTGGATTCGGCACCGGGATTCGGAGATAAGAAGACCTACCAGATGGATTATGCCAATCGGTTGGAAGCCGTCAAAGAGGCTCTTTCGGATGTGGAAGAAGGCGCCGATATTGTGATGGTCAAGCCTGCGCTGTCTTACCTGGATATAATCCGGGAAGTAAAAAATGCCGTGCAGGTGCCGGTAAGCGCCTATAATATCAGTGGAGAGTATGCGATGATCAAGGCCGCCGCCAAAATGGGCTGGATCAATGAGGACAAGGCTATTATTGAAACCCTGTATTCCATGAAAAGGGCAGGAGCCGATATGATCGCCACCTATTTCGCCAGGGATGCGGTCAGGCTGTTAGGTGAGTAGTGAGTAGTCAGTGGTGAGTGAATAAAATATGTTTGGTAAATTGTAAAGACATTTTTAAACCTTTTTCTATGTTTTTACAATTAGCTCATACAAGACTAGAAATTTATAAATATTCACAATTACTTATCCTTGAATGTTATAAAGTAACAAACTTATTCCCAACTGATGAAAGATATGCTATAATACAACAAATCAGGAGAGCGGCAGTATCTGTTCATTTAAATTTGGCCGAGGGTGCTTCAAGAACGTCAGCCGTTGAAAGGAAGAGATTCTTTGAGATTTCAAGAAGTTCGGTCATTGAAGTTGATGCAGCCATAGGGGTAGCCTTTTCACTGGGTTATGCCAATTCTGAACAATTAAAGCCATTAGGAGAATTAATCCTCAGAACTTTCAAATTATTAACGGGTATGGTAAAGTGAGTAGTCAGTGGAGTGTAGTGAATGGTGAGTGGACTTAAGTAAGTATAACTCACTACTGCCTACTGACTACTCACTACTGACCACTGTCCACCCACAACTCACTATTATGTACGAGAAAAGTAAGTCCCTCTTTGAAAGAGCCCAGCAGAGCATCCCCGGCGGCGTCAACTCCCCGGTCCGCGCCTTCAAAAGTGTCGGCGGCACGCCGCTATTCATCCGTAAGGCGATCGGCCCTTATCTCTTTGATGTGGATGGGAACCGTTATATAGACTACATCGCTTCATGGGGACCGATGATCCTGGGCCATGCCTGGGAACCTGTCGTCAAGGCCATACAGGAATATGCAGCCTACTCTACTTCCTATGGCGCCCCGACGGAGCTGGAAGTGGAAATGGCTGAACTCATCCGCAGCATGACACCCAATGTAGACCTGGTGCGGATGGTCAGCAGCGGTACCGAGGCCTGCATGAGCGCCGTCCGGCTCGCCAGAGGCTATACCGGCCGCAACAAGATCATCAAATTCGAGGGTCATTATCATGGCCATGCCGATCCTTTTTTGGTCAAGGCGGGCAGCGGTGTAGCGACCTTCAATATCCAGACCGTTCCGGGTGTGACTCCCGGGGTGGCCCAGGACACTTTGACGGCAGCCTACAATGACCTGGAAGCCGTGAAAAAACTGGCGGCTGCTCATCACGGTGAGATCGCGGCCATCATCGTCGAGCCGGTGGCCGGCAATATGGGTTGTATCCTCCCCCAGCCCGGCTTTCTCCAGGGACTGCGGGCACTTTGTGATACCGAAGGCATCGTGCTGATCCTGGACGAAGTGATGACGGGGTTCCGGCTGGCGCCGGGGGGAGCCCAGGAGAGACTGGGCATTCGCGCTGACCTACTGACCTATGGCAAGGTGATCGGCGGTGGCATGCCCGTGGGCGCCTTTGGAGGAAGAAAAGAGATCATGCAGCATATTGCACCGCTGGGTAATGTATACCAGGCAGGGACCCTCAGCGGCAACCCCATTGCCATGATCGCGGGGTTCACCCTCCTGACGGAACTGAAGAACAATCCTTCCATCTATACGGCCCTGGAAGAAAAGACGATCTACCTGCGCGACGGCCTGGACAAGGTGCTGAAGGCCTGGGGGCAACCTTACCAGATCAACCAGCTGGGATCTATGATCAGCGTACATTTCAGTGAGCATCCGGTGACCGACTTCGCCTCTGCGTCAGCGGCAAATAACCAGCGCTTCCCGGCCTTTTTCCATGCATTGCTGCGTCGGGGAGTATACCTGCCGCCATCCGCCTTCGAGAGTTGGTTCCTGAATAATGCCCTGGAAAAGGAAGACCTCGATGCGACGATCCGGGCTGTGGGAGAGAGCCTTGGGGAAATAGGGGAGATATAATATAAAAGCATCTTATCATATAAATGAGGCTGTATTCGCACTGGATACTGCCTCATTAGCTTCATAAAGTCCTGGCAAGGGCAGACACATATAGAATAAACACATATCAGTTTCTTTCGGCGGGATGTATTTTCTATTTTGGGACAAATCCAATGTCCCATGCCCAAGCCAAGCCCTGGAAAACTACCCGTGCCCAACGGTGCACGCAAGATCGTCCTATTGCCGCTCCTTCTGTTATCCCAATTCTTGCTGTTGTCGCAATTCCTGTTTGCTCAATCCGACATCAACGAATATTCATTCTCCGATAAAACTTCTTTGCCCGTCATCAAGGGTCAGCGAGGCATCTTTTCCTGCGACCTGGATGGAGATGGCAAGTCCGATCTCATCGTGGCCCATGCCGACACCAATATCCTGTCCGTATACAGGAATACCAGCGTTGCAGGCAATATCAAATTTCTATTTCAGGGTGATTATCTCCTGGCTAAAAACGATGATCCCTATGGTATCTCCGCCGGAGACCTGGACGGAGATGGCAGGCCGGATCTCGTGGTCAGCAATGATCTTACAAAGACCCTGTCTCTTTTTAAAAATACCAGCACTATGGGCAATATCGTATTTGGCGCCAGGATCTCTCTGCCGGGCGGCAGGACAGCCTCGCCGGCAACTATAGCTGACCTTAACGGAGATGGCAGACCGGAGATCATCGTGGCCAACAGCGGGGATCTCCTGATCTCCGTATACCGCAATACCAGCACATCGGGCGGCCTCACGTTTGCGGACAGGATGGATATCCACCTCTCAACCTATCCCTATGGGGTAATCGCTGCGGACCTGGATGGTGATGGCAAGCCGGAGATCGCAACACAGAATTATGATGTGAGTACAATTTCCGTATTCAGGAATACCAGCACCGCGGGAGGGGCTCTTAATTTTTCTACAAAGCTGGATCTTGCGACAGACAGAGGCCCGGTAGGCCTGCGTGCGGAAGACATCGACGGCGACAACAAACCCGACCTGATATCGGTCAACTATGATGCTGGCACCATTTCGCTGTTGAAGAATACCAGTAAAGTTGGTAAGATCAGCTTTGGGGGAAAACTGGACCTGCCGATCGGCATGTGTCCAATGGGGATCGCCATCGCCGATCTCGATGGAGACGGCAAAGTGGATCTGGCTATCAGCAACTGGAGCAATAATACCGTCTCCGTTCTTAAGAATACCGCCAGCCCGGGAAGTCTGTCCTATGCGGCCCAGGTGGATTACCCGACGGATTCCATCCCCTGGGTTGTCATCGCCGCAGATCTCGATGGCGATGGAAGACCAGACCTCGCGACCGGCAACCTGAATACACCTGCGGTTGCGCTGCTACGCAATAGGGGTCCGGAACCAACTGCCAGCAGCACTAACACTTTTCAACTGGTAAATTTTTCCGGCAGCCCCACTCATGATGAGGCCCAACTCCATTGGGAAACCCGGTATGAAAAAGGGGCCATGAAATTTGTCATCCAGCGGCGTACTCCTTATGGGAACTTTACTGGCATCGACAGCCTGCAATCACCGGGGAAGGACTCGAACATGCAGTATTATGCGAGGGCCGACGGTCTGCCGCAGGCCGGCACCAATTATTACCGCCTGAGGATCGTGGATATGGGAGGACATGTAACCTACAGCAACATTATTTCCGTTCAGGTAGGGGGTATTGCGCCCGACCTGGTGGTATATCCCAACCCGACCACCAGTGATCTGACCGCGGTCGTTCCTGGGATATCCTATTCATCCCAGTTCAGGCTGATCGATATAACGGGGAGGTTGTTGCAGGTGGTTCCGGTCGGCTCAGGCACTTTGCAGGTGAGGATCAATATGGCCGCAACGGGCAGGGGAGTCTACAAATTGATCTGGGAAGACGGGATCAATACCCGGGTCCAGACAATAGTAAGGCAATGACTTTTTTTGCCCTGTATTTGTCCTGCATACTGCCGCAGGTTTAATGCAGTAACAGCTCGCAGGGCTTCAGACCCGTATGTTTCTTAAATGCAGTGGAGAAATGGGAGATCGAAGAATAACCCAGCAGCACCGATACATCGGTGACGCTCAGACCTTTCTCATAGAGCAGATAACGGGCATGCTCCATACGCTGACTCTGGTAGAAATCAAAGATCGTTGTACCGAACATCTCTTTAAAGCCCTTTTTCAGATAACATTCGTTGATGGCAACTTTCCGGCTGAGTTCCTTGATGGTGAGGGGTTCGCCGATATGCTGGAGAAGGACTTCCCGGGCCCGGACGATCTTGTCGCGGTCTGCCTCATTGGCGAGGAACTTACATTGGAAACCTTCAACTTCCTTTTCGCCTACCATGCACTCCAGGCTGTATAGCAGGAGCATCTGGCTCTGGGCATTGACAAAGATATTCTCCAGGCTATCCGTATAGCTGTGATTCAGGAGGGCTTCCAGCACCATGCGGGTCCTTCCACAGAGGGAGAGGATCTTGCTGAAGGAAGATGCGTGCGTAAAGTTCAGGATATCATCGCTGAGGGTATTCTCCAGTTTCCGGGGCCTGCCGAACTGGGAGAGGTGAACCGAAAGGAAGCGAAAGCTAAGAATATCCACCGTGTCGATCCTTTCGGAACATCCGGGGCTGGCATTCAGCTTACAGGAATCGCACTCGATCTCTTTTTTCCGGCAAAAGACATTCCCGGCAATGCAAAACCGTAATTCCAGGTAATTCTGGGCCGGATCTTCCCGCTTGTAATGGTAGACCAACATACCCATATCATCCACGCTCAGTTGCGGATGTTTGTCATACCGTTTGATTGTATATTGTACCGAACCCGGTATATGTCGTTCTTTTTCATCCAGTAACGCCATCTGCCCCTGCATCACAGGTTGCTTGAAAGCCATCATCAAAATATCAGGAGCCTGGTACATAGGCGGCAAATTTACGGTTGAAATGTCAATTAACATCAGTTTCACCCGTTCATACGCCAAATGCCTGATATTTGACAAATCGATGACCGATCAGGTTCGGCCGGGAAGGTCCCAAAATTCTCACAATCATCCCCGAATGGGGATATTAAAACCGCGGGAACCCCTTATTTTTCGTAAATTTGCGAACCTTATTAATTTATTGTTAACGACAACTTTCCCATACAAATATGAGTGAACAGACAGAGGAAATCCTAGCCCCTGCCAGCAATGGATATGGCGCAGATAGTATTCAGGTTTTGGAAGGATTGGAGGCGGTGCGCAAACGACCTGCCATGTATATCGGAGACATTGGTGTAAAAGGCCTTCACCACCTCGTCTATGAGGTTGTGGATAACTCCATCGATGAAGCCCTGGCCGGGTATTGTAAGAACATTGATGTGACCATTTTCGAGGATAATTCCGTCAGGGTCGTAGACGATGGCCGCGGTATCCCCACAGGGATCAATACAAAGGAAAAAAAGAGCGCCCTGGAGATGGTCATGACCATCCTCCATGCGGGTGGTAAATTCGATAAGAACACCTACAAGGTGTCCGGGGGATTACACGGGGTTGGGGTCAGTTGCGTGAACGCACTCAGCCAGGACCTGCACGTAACCGTCTACCGGGAAGGAAAGATCTTCGAGCAGGAGTATAAGATCGGGGTTCCGCAATACCCGGTCCGGGAGATCGGCGTCAGCGACAAGACGGGCACGACCGTTCAGTTCTGGCCGGATGCCAGCATCTTCATCACCACTGTCTACAACAAGGATATATTAGAAGGCCGTCTTCGCGAATTGTCCTTTCTGAACAGGGGGGTCCGTATCATCCTGAACGATCTTCGCGAAAAAGAAGAGGACGGCAGCACCTATACCAAGACTTTCTTCAGTGAAGGGGGCATCGTGGAATTCGTGGAAATGCTGGACAAAAATGCAGGGCGCGCCCCGCTGATCCCCAATATCATCTTCGTAGAAGGCCGGGACGAAGCCGCCAATGTGGCCGTAGAAGTGGCCCTGACCTACAATGACAGTTATAGCGAGCATATCTACTCCTACGTCAACAATATCAACACTATCGAAGGGGGTACCCATGTAGCGGGCTTCCGCCGGGCTCTTACCCGGACCTTCAAGGCCTACGGGGACAAACAGGGTCTCTTCGAAAGAGCAAAAGTGGAGATAGAAGGGGATGATTTCCGCGAAGGATTGAGTACCATCATCTCCGTAAAGGTTCCCGAACCTCAGTTCGAAGGTCAGACCAAGACCAAGCTGGGGAACAATGAGGTCAGCGGGATCGTGGACTTCACTGTCTCCAAGGTCCTGAACGCCTTCCTCGAAGAGAACCCAAGGGAAGCCAAAAGCATCATCAATAAAGTGATCCTCGCGGCCCAGGCCCGTGCTGCTGCCAAAAAAGCCAGGGAGCTGGTGCAACGAAAGAGTGTACTCAGTGGTGGCGGACTACCCGGTAAACTGGCCGATTGTTCGGACCGCGATCCGGATCGTTGCGAGTTGTTCCTGGTCGAAGGAGACTCTGCGGGTGGTACGGCCAAACAGGGTCGCGACCGCAGCTTCCAGGCTATCCTGCCGCTACGGGGAAAGATCCTGAACGTGGAAAAAGCCATGGAGCACAAAATCTATGAGAACGAGGAAATCCGGAACATGTATACCGCCCTGGGCGTGACAGTGGGAACACCTGAAGACCCCAAGGCGCTCAATCTGGCAAAACTACGGTATCACAAATTGATCATCATGACTGATGCCGATGTGGATGGCAGCCATATCGCGACCCTGATTCTCACCTTTATCTATCGTTATATGAAGGAACTGGTGGAGCAGGGCTATGTCTATATTGCCCAACCACCCCTCTACCTCGTCAAGAAGGGAAAAGAACAGTCTTATGCCTGGAATGAAGTACAAAGGAAGGCTTGGGTGGAAAAACTGGGTGCAGGCAAGGAAGACAGCGTAACCGTCCAGCGGTATAAGGGGTTAGGAGAAATGAATTCGGAACAGCTCTGGGAGACGACGATGAATCCCAATACCCGGACCTTAAAGCAGGTAACGATCGAGAGCGCGGCAGAAGCCGACCGCATATTCAGCATGCTGATGGGTGATGAAGTAGCGCCAAGACGTGATTTTATCGAGTCCCATGCCAAATACGCAAAGCTGGACGTATAAATGACCTTTTTAGGGGGTCGGTTCTGCGATCCCGCCCGCAGTCCGCCCGGCAGGCCAAAACCAAGGCCGGTCAAGGTTGGCTGTCCGTCAGGACCATAATTAGCAAAAATTTTGGGCGACCAACATTTCCCCAAAGGGCGCCACAAAATTTTTTACGGCTAAATGGGGCAAAATCAGTAATATTACACCGTTTCGCACTAACCCGATCTGCGAATAGCAGGCAATAAATCAATTAATTATGTCTACGGTAACACTTACGGCCTACAATGTAAAGACGAAAGAGAAGAATGTACCTATCCTCGATGCGGTCATTACCAAAACTGCAAAGGGCGCCTATATGGCACAGGGAAATGACGGTAAAGGCAACAAGCTGACTACCCTGCTCGGCGAAGAAAAAGCTCTGGCCGCTATCAAAGCCGGCATCGCAAAACAAGGCTGGTAAGAGGTTCCTTCCAGGGAAGGAACTCATCCTCCGGGCAAAGGCGGCCGGTATCCGCTACCTGATAAATCCAGGTAAGTGGATCGTGTGCCAAGGATTTTTTTGTCATTCGCCCCCAGCCACTTATTCAGAACAGTAGCATACAGGTTTTAGAAGTCGACTTGGTATTGCAGATCCCCTTTGAACAGATCCTGCATTCCGGGCAGGTCCTAGATCAGCACCTTCCGCTGCAGTCCCCCCACCGATTAGAAAAATAGTAATGGCGGCACCATGTCCGTGCCGCCATAGGCATCTTTGCGACCCTTTCGTGCCAACTCCGGGAACGGCCGGTATCCAGCCAGATCAGGATCCGGAAACCGACGATGAAGTTTTGCAATGCGTTGCTGAGATTGGCGCCCAAGTTGTAGGTATTGCCGGTGTTATGAGTAGGTGCGCCTGCGAAAGGACATGGAGCGCATTCAACTACCCGTCACCGGGAGCTATCCGTTCCCGATGCGGTCCGCACCGAAATAGGAATGCAGGGCCGCAGGCAAGGCGATATGGTCCGTAGTCTGATGATTTTCCAGCAGACAGGCGACGATCCGGGGCAGTGCCAGCGAGCTGCCGTTCAGAGAATGCAGCAGCTGCGTTTTACCGGCGCCATCTTTGAATCTTATCTTCATCCGATTGGTCTGGAAAGATTCGAAATTGCTGACGGAACTGACTTCCAGCCATTTCTCCTGAGCCGCACTGTATACTTCAAAGTCATAAGTCATGGCCGAGGTGAAGCCCATATCGCCGCCGCAAAGACGAAGGATGCGATACGGCAGTTCCAGGGACTGCAATAATTTTTCTACATGCGCTACCATTTCATCCAGGACCTCATAGCTCTTTTCCGGATGTACCAGCTGCACGATTTCCACCTTATCAAACTGGTGCAGGCGGTTGAGCCCCCGGACATCTTTTCCGTAGCTGCCCGCCTCCCGGCGGAAGCAGGGTGTATAGGCCGTCATACGGACGGGTAATTGAGCGTCTTTCAGGATCTCATCCCTGTATATATTGGTGACAGGCACTTCGGCTGTAGGTATCAAGTATAAGTTATCCTCCGTGATAAAGTACATTTGTCCTTCCTTGTCCGGTAGTTGACCCGTACCGCGTGCAGAGGCTTCGTTGACCATGATGGGAGGCTGGAACTCCGTATAGCCGGCAGCGGTATTATAGTCCAGAAAATACTGGATCAGGGCCCTTTGCAGTTTTGCTCCTTTATTGATATAAACGGGAAATCCACTGCCGGTGATCTTATTGCCCAATTCAAAGTCGATCAGGTTGTATTTTTTTGCAAGATCCCAATGGGCGGGTGCGCCCTTCGGCAAGGAGGGCCTGACACCGCCTTCCCGGATGGTGACATTATCTTCCGGTGTCTTTCCCCGCGGTACAGCAGCAGCTGGAAGATTGGGCAGGCGAAGGAGGGTATTGTTCAGGTCTTCTTCCACGCCGGCCAGCTGCTGGGCAATGGGCGCCAGGGAGGCCTTCAGGACAGCCACTTCCTGTTTCTTCTCTTCTGCGGTGTCTTTCTGACCTTTGGCCATCAGCTGGCCTATCTCCCTGGAAAGAGTATTGATCCGGGATTGGGTTGTATCAGACTCCATCTGGAGTTTTTTGCGTTGGTCGTCGAGTGCGACGATGGTATCGACCAGATCCGTCTCCGCAAAGTTCCGAACGCTCAGTCTATCCTTTACAAATTCCACATTTTGACGTAAGAATGCCACCTGTAACATCTTGTTCTGTTTTTGCCAAAGGTAATAATCTAAAAGTGTAATTTGCCTATAAAACCTCTTATATGCTAGACCAGACTATGATCACCACCAGCACTGAATTGGACGGCTATCGCATCACCCGCAACCTGGGTGTGGTGCGAGGCATCACCGTGCGTTCGCGCAGCGTCCTGGGCAATATCGCCGGGGGACTGCAGACACTTTTCGGAGGCCAGATCTCCATCTATGTGGAACTCTGTGAAAAGACCCGGGAAGAAGCATTCCAGTATATGATGCAGCATGCTGCGGAACGGGGAGCCAATGCGATCATCAATATGCGTTATGACGCTAATGAAGTGATGAATGGGGTCACAGAAGTCCTGGCCTATGGTACGGCAGTCAATGTAGAGAAGGTATAGGAGGATGGCGGGGCCTGATCTGCGGCTATCCTCTATTCCGTCGCGGGACGGTATCTTTTGTAGATATCCGGATCGGATTTGATCATGATCCGTTCGGGATAGGCATGCGGGCCAAAGCCACTCCTTGCATAAAGGCCATGGGCATCCTTGGTCAGCAGTAACCAGTTACGCAGGCCCTGCAGTTCCGGATGGCTGAGGATGGTATCCATCAGCCATTTCGAGAGGCCCTGTCCTCTGTATTGCTCGTCTATGAACACATCCGCCAGGTAACCGAAAGTGGCTTTATCGGTGATCACGCGGGCCATCCCGATCTGCCGGTCGCCCAGGTAGACGCCGAAACAAAGAGAACCCCGTATGGCCACTATTACCGTCTCCAGCGGGATTCCTTCAGCCCAGTAAGACCGGCCAGACAGCCAGGCATGGATATAAGGTATATCCAGCCGTAAGGGATCCGTGGAGATCGTATATTCATCTTTCTGCCAAAACATGGAGGGTCCTTTTTATAAAGATACAAATTAGGTATCTTTACAGCATGCTACAAGCGCAAGACGATCTGCAGACAAGATGGTGGAACCTGGAGGCGAAGTTGGTGGAACGATTCGGGAAGAAGCCCGATATGGAGGCTATATTATTCCTTATCGGGGTTCAGGAATTCGGGGATCTGCGCAAGAAATTCTCCAAGGAGCAGAAACAGGACCTGATGCATGTCGCCGTCTGTTCGCTGTTCCGACAGAGCGGGTTCTATGAACTGGAGGGAGTAGATGAGGATGGCTGGCCTCACTTCAGGCAGCTGAAGGCCCTCCCCGTCATGGAATTGCGTGACCAGGAAAACTTCCTGAAAGATCACGTGTTGCTGTATTTCGAACAGTCTGCCTTCTGACCAACACAACTTTATGATAAAATGGATGATGGCCTGCTGTCTGATGGCCTTTTTTTTCTCCTGTAATCCGAGATTGGCAAATGGCCTGCGGAAAAAAGATCGCAGCAAAGATATAGAGATGGTCACGACCCGGGGGATGGTGATCCTGCGCCTTTCGGATTCAACTCCCCTGCACCGCGATAATTTTCTTTTGCTCGTAAAAAAGGGTTATTATGATAGTATACTGTTCCACCGGGTTATTCAGCACTTTATGATCCAGGCCG
>Ga0247778_1000898_pt1 | contig 20512 bp, 14 predicted proteins | sample UWRJL049202B5_FD_179939 | JGI IMG/M metagenome (GOLD analysis project Ga0247778, IMG submission 179939) | Plant litter microbial communities from Arlington Agricultural Research Station in Wisconsin, United States - UWRJ-L049-202B-5 | ecosystem: Environmental > Terrestrial > Plant litter >... | reverse complement strand
AAATTTAATTATTATAATAAATATTGATTTTAATATAATTACAATTTTTATTCAAAATATTAATATTTAAATTTTTAAAAAATAATTTTATTAATAATTTAAAATTATAATTATTATAATAAATATTGATTTTAATATAATTACAATTTTTATTCAAAATATTAATATTTAAATTTTTAAAAAATAATTTTATTAATAATTTAAAATTATAATTTTTAATAATATAAATTAAATTTTAAATTCAAAATTATTTATTAAAAATATTTTTTTATAATTAATTAATTTTAATATAAATATTAAAATTAATTATTTTCTTCAAAAAACAAAAATAATATTAGATTTTTTTCTAAATAATTTATAAATTTAAATATTTAATTTTATTTAATTTTTAAAAATTATTAAAAAAATATTAAATATTAATTGATTAAAAATTTTTTTATTTTTTTTTATTTTTTAGAAAAAAATAATTTAAATTAAATTATTTTATATATAATAAAATTGGAATATAATATAAAATAAAAAATATTATAAAAAAAATATTTAATAATATTTTTTTATATTAAAATATAAAAATTATTAATATTATATATAAAATAGATATTAGATCTGATTAAAAAATAAATAATTATTAGAACCTCCCTTCAATTTTTAATATTAGTTTATTATTTATAATTGCATCTTTTACCTAAGTACTAGTACTACATCCTTTTCCACCCCTGTGATTCGAACAAAAAATTTCCGAATTAATAAATTTATTTATTTAAATTTTTTAAATTTTTAATTTATTATTTATAAAATTTTAAATCTTTTATTTAATTATATAATTTCTATTATTAATTATATATATAATTTTTAATATTATCGAATTTGAGAGAAATCGGTTTATTTAAAAATAAAATAATTAAATGTATAAATTGTTAATATTATAATATTTGAAAATTTAAAATTTAAAAATTTAAAATTTAAAAATTTAAAATTTAAAAAATTTAAATTAATATTTCAATTATTTTTTTTGGAATTATTTATTATAATTGTTTTTTATATTTTATTAATAATTTTTTTTTGGAAAATATTTATTATATATATATATTTTTTTAAAATTAAAATAATTATCGATCAAAAATATATAAAAAAAATTAATAAAAAAATTATTTTTTAAAATATTAAAAAATTGTTGCACGTATTGCACTATGTGCTGGCTGCCTTGGTGCCTGAGGCACCACATATGTAAATAACCTCACTTCCTGCCCTTACGGCACCATCATCTTATTATATTTACATATATAGCCTATGGCATTTGCACTTTACTGGATCAAAAATTTATTTTTTATATATATTATATTAAGAAATATTATATGCCGGATTTATAATTATTATATAAATTAATAAAAAAATTGATTTATAAATCCTAGAAAATAAATTAAAAATAAAAATATATTAAAATTTGAAAAATTTAATTAGGTAGATAATAGTTCTTATATATAAAAACTGTTTTTTAAACGTTTAGGCGAGGCTGGGCCCGTGGTACGTGCGCTGCGGTGCACCTCGTTGTGACAAAAATAAATAATTTATTTTAATATTTTAAATTAAATAAAAAAATTCTTTTATTTTTAACGATTAATTTTAATTAAAAATTTTTAATAAATCCGAATTTTTTATTAATAAAATTTCTAATATTAAATATTTTATTTTTATTAAATATAATAAATATTAGAAATTATATATTTTTTAGATTTTTTTCTATTATAAAATAAAATATATTATTTTAATTTAATCAAAAATCGATAATAATTTTAATAGTTTTTAATAATTCGTAAAAATTAAAATTAAAATTTCTTATTTAATATAATTTAATTATTAATTTTTAAAAAATTAATATTATAAAAATAAACGATTATATTTATTATTTTAAATTAAAAATATAAAAGAAATTAAAATTTTCAATAATTTTAATAATAATTTTTTAATAGTGAATAGTATTGCAATTTACGGCTATGGTTAATGCTGGGTATGAATGAATCACGGAGTGGCTATAACAGCGTACCTAGGTATTAATACTCAGGTAGCTTCCAGTGCCTCCCTAACAATATTTACCTGCCCGGGAATCCAGAATGTTCAAGGCCAAGCATCACCACAGACGCATCAAAGAACGACATCTTCGCGAGGGATACAGGAATGTCTTCAAGCCCGAGAACCACAGCGCCCCTCACCTAGCCGAGCATGCAGTTGCGTTCTCAAAACTCAGAGGTTCATCTATGACTCGAATGCAAACAAGAGCTAGAACTGAGGAGGACAAAGGCGGAAATACCGGCGACGAAGGATCTACAGAGATGGAACATTGACTTGAAGTCTCTCCAGAGAGAGCTGACCATCCAGTCTAGTCCAGCTTACAGTAAGCTTGACAGTCGGGCATGCGTTTGATCAGCCACCTACTTAAAGGGGACAGGTTCATGGCAAGACAATACTTCCTCTCACTAATCATATGAGACAAAGTTAAACGTAATCCTTCGTCATATCCTAACGATTAAAGCACCTCCGTAGTCGCCAGATCTTAACCTAATTAAGCGTGTATAGACGTGGATAAAAGATGAGATAAAAGAGCATCATTGGCACGCGCAATATTATCTAGCTAGGATCTACTTAGATCAATTACAGAGTATCATACAAGATGCGTGGGACGCAGGACTAATGTTGGGTACTCAATTGCATGCCTTCAATAGATTAATGTGTGTATGGAGATAGTGGCGAATATTGGACCTACTCAAAATTGTTCATTTGGGGGGGGGGGTAGTACCTAGCCGCGATTGAAATGATATCGGCTTTGAAATCGTATGGAAAGGATTCGAAGCCCCTATTTTGATTATCAAGAACGATAGGGATCAGGCGATTCCAACTACTGAAAACAACCATGATGGCTGGTGCCACTTTCTTGGGCTTTAAATTATGTTTGATAATTATGTGGACGTAATTCAGCGACCCGCACATCTGAAAAACTAGAGAAAATGAAAATGAAACATCTCTCAATGGTTGTGTCGTGCGATACAGCGTAAGCCGAGTCCTTTAACCTGTTTTGCTAGAAGCTGAAGCCACACGCTGCGCTGTCCCCGATCATGCTACTAATTACCACACCACTCCGTACGTGCCTTGGCACTTTCAGCTTCAACAATCTGAAACTTTTCCATTCCCAAGCTTCATATCTATTTCTAGCGACTTATCAAATTTTTATGATTTGCTAACAAGTTCCTTTTCGGCGCAACAAAGCGGCAAACGCCATGAAATGGGAACAATGGGTCTCCACCAAATTCTCATGGCTTGAAAGTGGACCCATTCGTAGTCTGATGTATTACGAAATGCAACGAGAAGATATCCATAAGTATATCCTATCGTCAACCTTTCCTTCAGGTTACCTTTCTACCATTTTTAAAAAAAAAAAGAATTCGAAGTGGGTGCTTGACTCCTGCACGGCCTTAATTTTGCAATATTCAGTAACGTGGGAACATCGTAATTTCTCACTTCTTTTACCACATCTCTCAAAATGGTGTCGAGAAGTGCCCTAGTCCTGTCCTATCCTTTGTTGGCTTATATTCAGATTGTTCTTGGAGCAACATGCTACCATCCCGATGGGAGCTCAGCACCGGCAGCTTACCAGCCGTGCAAATCGTCCGGGGTTAGCATGTGCTGCGCAACAAACAGAACACAGTATATCAATACTTGTCGTCCCGACGGACTGTGCCTTCAGATCGATGATGGGGTAATCTGGAGGGAGTCATGTACCGATAAGACGTGGCAATCTAAACAATGCCTCAATCTATGTTCAACAGGATCCGGTAAAGTTCCCAACAGGCTTCCATTGTATCGTATGCTCAGTCTATGGCACAGTGTCCACTGTCGATAATTACAAGGAAGATGTAGCAATTACTACCTGTTCTGACGGGAGCTACTGTTGTGGCCATCGAAGTTTCGACTGTTGCAACACCCATCAAGGCTATTGGATTATCGATGGCGTTGTAACTAGCAGTGACCCAAACAATACTTCAGGCCCACCAACTTTAAGTAAATCGTCCTCCAGTTCAACTTCAACTTCGTCCAGCCCAAGCGCAGTTTCAAGCCCCGTTTCTTTCACTTTAAATGCTTCACCTACCACAATTTCAAGTTCCGCTACTTCTACCTATACCCTGCCAGCTACGATCAACACTGTTTCGCCTGTTGCCACTCCCAAGATATTATCCTGCAGCGACTCCTCATGGGAACCGAATCCACGGAATTGGGTTGATGCAGCTGTAGAAAGTGAGCTGGCTTCATGGTGGTCAAAGACTGCCTCTGAACGAGGTTCAAGGACTTTTGTTGACTGGATCTCAAGTTCGTTTGGGGACAATTCAAGAGGCCAGCATTGTGGCATAGGGACGGACTCTAGCTGCTCTGCGCCTGATTGTCAGAGTAAGAATTTATCCATGGACTCAATGGTGGATATACTGACGCAAGTGGCATAGGCTTTCAAACCGCTGGAGGCCCAAGATGGGTGTACTTTGTGCGTGTCAGTCTGGTGGAGATGAATACCCTCTTCAATGTCATGAATGTAAGCCCCCAATGCACAACTTTCTTGGAGATGGATATTTACTTCCAACCTCTTCTTAAGTCAGGTATTAGTGCAGCGGAATCTAATCTTGCTTTGCTCATGCAAGACATTGGCGTCAATTTCTTCCCTTGGAAGGATACAAAGACCAATATTCAGAAAATCATGCCCTGGATATCGGCAGGCTTCAATGCTGCATTCTCATTCATCCCAGAGAAATTTCTCGAGCGGTACTTGAACAACGCTCTGGTGGGAACTATTCAGGAATTTTCGAGTGCGGGTATAGAGCAGCTATCGAACCTGCCAGCAGGCATTCCACCTGCGTACGCTATTCCACGAGTCCATCATATCTCATGGCTTATTTGATCCTAGTGATTATTATGACGCCACGATGCAAGAACTTGGCACTGTTCTTGAAACCACCTCCAAAGAAGCGCGAAGTGCTCTGGACTCATGGTCTAAAACTTTGTTCAGTGGCAGCTATGATACATATGGAAAGAGCATCTTGTGAGTTGTTCTCCATTCCTCACTGATTCTTGTGCACAATATCTCATAGATATATCAGTGATTATATAGCAGGAGGAAGATTTACAGCTGGAAATGAAGTCTCCGCATCTCAAATGGAGGCATTTTATTTGAAGCTGCAGGTCTCAAAATTGGTGAATGAGCAATGGAGGTAAGTCGGGTATTCTAAGTAACAGGAAAAATAACACATTTTGAATATGGACTTGCTATCGTGAAACGGCTAATCAATCTCAATAGAAACAAAACCAAAACGTTTGTAATGTGTTCAAATAGCAGTACCTCCCCCTGTGGAGAGAGCTCTCTACATTGGGAGAGCGGACGAATGTGTTGTCTATACCGGTTCAAATCCACTGTCTCGATAACCCGGCAAAATCTAATTATTTATCTAGAATCGACGACGGATCAAAATATCTAGCTCCAGAAGCTTTATCAAAGCTCCAAGCACCCCAATATGACATCCATCCAGAAGTATTTGACTCAAAACCCAGCCAAGCGACGTGTACTGACTTGAGCTTTTGGTGAAGGACATAACAGCTTCTTCCCTGCACTCTTATTTGACAGACAAATTCTCGTATAACGACAAGGCTATAAATCTAAGAATTGAAGCGTCTCTCTCCAAGTCCCCTCCAAATCAGTTTCTGCTACAAGGTATTCAGTTCCAAGGTCAGTCTCCAATTCCCACATAGAGTTCTTTCAAGCGAAAACAGCCCACTCATTATTTTATGAATTCAGGAGTATGGACATTACCTGTTTGTGACGTTGGTTCTCATAGTAATTGGGTCGCCAACTATGATGAGATGAAACTTCCTTGTTGTTGTGGTATGCTTATCCATAAACATAGACCCTTTTCGTGATTTTGAAAGTGTAAGCCTTTTTTGAAAATGATATTTACGATTCTATAGGAGTCAATTGCGAAGAAACGCAGGATTTCATGAAAGCTGCCAACATGGCGGGAATGAAATCAGTGAACGATGCTTGTGCCTCTCAATTTTCCGACTACAAGGCTTCTTCGAGGGCGAATAGCTTTTTCCTTACTAGCACCTTTCCTCACTGGACAGCTTTGATCTCAGCTATATTTCTAAATTTGTATACGTAATTAGATCTAGTATCTGCACCACAAAATTGGAGCGTAAGCCTAGGCCACCCTTTCCTTAGAAAAAAAGCGTCGTCCTTTAACTATCGTTTCTCTTTCCTTCGATTATTTATTCCTAAGGCATACTACATTCGTATTCTCGTTGTGTTCAAGACCTTGAAGTTCTTGATACCTGGTATTTGATCGCGGGCCGGATCATCGCTACCACGGTTCCAATCTAATCGGACTACCTATAAGAAGTCCACCCCGCCATATCAAAATAGCAAAAATTTCCCCCTAAATCTCTCTCGTCACAAATCTACTTTATACTTCCAATGATCTTAACAAAATCAAATTAGATGACTTAATATCAAGATGGATACACCACGGATCCGGCCCCATCTCCCAAAAATAACACTCCATGTAATGAATTTCCTAATAACCACGTAGACACCCATCAGACCAACCGCCATCCACTCCTCAATCCATACCGTCGCAGTCCCAGACTACCACTGCCGCTTTATCTTCTACATCCGGGGCTTCTTCGTTATTACCTTGTTCTTTGTTCAGGATGATCGCATGGCTGGAGAGGAGGAAGGTGTTGAGAGCGCTCTCAACCTCCTCCAAACGCTATATTGTGACAAAAACTACCTCTATTATGCATAGCCCGCTATCGATGTTTTGATCTCTATAATTTTCTAAGTCTATTTATTTGCGTACCTATGTAGACTTGGGTATAAATAAATAAGTTACTGTCTACAGGGTGCGGGGCGAATAATGCCATTAAAACAACTTGTTGGCCAGCTTCAGCTCTTCGCCCATCTCGCACGCGTCATTTCTATTGGCAATAGCTTCATATTTTGGCTTGTACTGAAGGTCGCAAGTGAGAATAGCTTCAAACTGGCTCTATTGGCCTGCAATCCAATCAAAGCGCGAGGATTAAAGTGCTTCCGCCAAGAGGTAAGCCAAGATTTTAGCGGCTTAATCCCTGCTCCCGGCTCTTCTTCACTTCTGTCTGTCAATCCTCTCAAAAAGACCAAAGACCATTATCCAACAAGTTGTCTTAATGGCACTATGCCGCCGCCGTGAAGTGCCTCGTCGGTACCGACTCCGGGTCACTCTTCCACAACGACCTCTCGTCTCAAGGAGGAATCGCCCGGTCTCGAGCCATTCGAGCCATTACCTCTCCTCCTTGCTAAGAACTAGTGTCCTATTTGCATTGGCGACGAATCGAAGAGCTATGAAGAGCGGATGTGTTGTTTTTGCCGCGTTTCTAAGATGAGGGATCACGTCGAGCGCATTCACTTGCGAGGAGTCGCACCAGAGGAGCCGTTCTCCTGTTGACATCCCTGTACAAGTCCCAAATGCCTAAGCTGGTGCTCAAGGACTTGCAATGTTTCCAAAATCACGTACCTTTGCCATAGAGGACGGAGAAATTGAAGACTTGGCTAAATAAAGTTGGATGGCCACAACGAGGAGGGATTTCGCTTCTTGTTGAGGGGTAAGACAGGTCCACTCCGGTGGGGGGTTTTCGCCGACTGGTGGAACGGCTGGGGATTACCTTTATCCATTTTCCCGATCTCAGCAGATCGACTCAGAGCAAATATCTGCAACGGCAATAGGTTCTCCTTGATCGATCTCAATCCCGGCATACGCAGCGACGTGGAATTACCGACGATCAAATCGCGGAGAGGGCAGCTTCGACCACCTTTTCAACAGCGACTTGGAGCTATGTTAAAATGAACAATGACTGCAATGTGGCGGTATACTTCCTCCGGTGGACTGGGCTGTCAGTCTGCAATTAACGGAGGATCGTTGAAAGGCACATTTGCAGCGGCGACAGCGCTCCGCAAGGCCTGGGTGTATAAGAAGAACACATCTTCTACTGTGACACTGGCCACTTCAGGAGAGGTTATGGGATTCCTCACGCGGCTACCTATACTCTCTACCAAACCCATTGGGATTTCTTTGGCATCATGGTGAACCTGTCATCCTTTCTGCTCCTGGCAGCAGCCGGATGGGCTGAGGCGGCCACGCCTGGCCGTGACCGAAGCAGCTTCAATTACGGGTGGAAGTTCCAGCGCTTCACTTCCAACCCGGACTCTCTTTCGTACAGCACGCTGAAGAGCTGGATGCTACCGCTTGCCAACAATTTCATTGTCTCGGGAAACAAGAACCCGGCTGCCCCGGGAACTGCTCCTGGCGCGAATGTCCAGTACGTTCAGGCGTCCTTCAACGACGCCAGCTGGCAGAGCATCGACCTTCCCCATGACTGGGCAATCTCTGGCCCCTTCAACTCCCCTGGTATTAGTGGTGGTATGGGTCGTCTGCCTTGCAATGGCGTGGGCTGGTACCGACGAACCTACAATGCAACGTCGGAGGACGTGGATGGGACCAAGTCCATTTTTCTCGACTTTGACGGCGCCATGTCCTACGCAGCGGTATGGCTTAATGGAAACCTGCTTGGCGGCTGGCCATACGGTTATGCGTCGTGGCGTGTGGATATGACGAAGTATCTGAAAGCCGGAAGCAATATCATCGCTGTGCGGCTGGATAATGCGTTAGACAACTCTCGCGTAAGCAACTCTGGGTCTTTGTTCATGTGTCCCCAATCACTTTCAGTTTCATCTGAAGTACTCCGATTTACTCCACCCATTTCTCAAAGAGGAAATAACGCTCCCGAAACCCTCTTGAACTGGAAATTACTGACTCCCCTGTGTTGCAGTGGTATCCCGGTGCTGGCATTTACCGGAACACTTGGCTCGTCAAGGTTGACAAGACTCATGTCGCACAGTTTGGAACGTACATTACGACTCCTTCCGTGTCCTCGAGCTCCGCGACGGTCAACTTAGTGGTTCAGGTCGAGAACTTGGCCAACGCAACTCGACAGGTCGACGTGAGCACAAGCGTGTACTCCGTCGACAGCAGCGGCGCCGTTGGGACAACCGCCGTGGCGACGTTCGCGAAGTCCACCGCGAGCGTCGGCACTGGCGCGAGGCAGTCAGTTAACGGATCCACCACCATCTCCAGTCCGAAACTCTGGGGACCACCGCCCAGCCAGAAGCCGAACCTGTACGTTGCCGTTACCACGCTTTCGGTTGGCGGATCAGTGATCGACACATACGAGACGAAGTTTGGAATTCGGACCATTACGTATAGCCCGAGCCAAGGCCTCCTGGTCAACGGCGCGCACGTGTACGTACAGGGCACTTGCAACCATCAGGATCAGGGCTCTATCGGATCGGCAATCAACGTCCGGGCCACCCAACGTCAGCTGCTGCTGCTGCAGGAGATGGGTTCAAACGCTCTGCGCACATCGCATAACCCTCCCGCACCAGAGGTGCTCGACCTGGCCGACAGCCTGGGTTTCTTGGTGCTCGACGAGGCCTTTGACTGCTGGTCGAAGGGCAAGACGAGCAACGACTACCACCTCATTTACTCGGACTGGCACGAGGCAGACCTGCGGTCCTTTGTCCGACGTGACCGAAACCATCCGTCGGTTATTGCGTGGAGCATTGGCAACGAGATTCCGGAACAATCAGACGCATTGGCCGGCACTGAGGGCAAGGAGCTGGTGGACATTTGCCACAACGAGGATCCCGCCCGCCAGGTAACCTCAGCCATGAACTCTGCGGGAGCAACGGCGGCGCTGCCAGCCGTTCTCGACATTGAGGGACTGAACTATCAAGGTGAGTATGGCAGTTACGGTAGCTACAAGTCCCAGTTCCCCAACAAGATGATCTGGGGCAGCGAGACGTCGTCGTGCATTAGCAGCCGCGGCACCTACCTGTTCCCCGTCACGAGCAGCAACAACGCCGGGTACAGCACCAGTGGAGGCTCCGACAGCTCGCATATGTACGTCTCCGCCTACGAGCTCCAGAATCCCGGCTGGGGCGGCAGCCCGGACGCTGTCTTCGGCGGCCAGGACAACTTCCCCTTCGTGGCTGGCGAGTTTGTGTGGACCGGCTTTGACTATATCGGCGAGCCGACGCCGTACGGAGGTAACAACGGCGCCCGCAGCTCCTATTTTGGCATCATTGATCTGGCCGGCTTCAAGAAGGACCGCTTCTACATCTACCAGGCCCGCTGGCGGCCTGATATCCCGATGGTCCACATTCTCCCGCACTGGACCTGGCCCGACCGCGTCGGACAGGTCACGCCCGTGCACTGCTTTAGTTCCGCCGACGAGGTCGAGCTCTTTGTTAACGGCGTGTCGGCCGGCCGCCTAAAGCGTTCCGGCAAGTCTGTCTACCGCTTCCGCTGGGACAGCGTCAAGTACCAGGCTGGCGACCTCCGCGCTGTGGCCTACAAGAATGGCGCCCAGTGGGCCACCGACACGCGCAAGACGGCTGGCACTGCGGCGGCGCTCAATGTCACGGTCGACCGCTCAGCCATCACCGGCGACGGGCTCGATCTAGCGTATGTAAGTGTAGCCGTCGTCGACTCCAACGGCACAGTTGTGCCGCGCGCCGCCAATAGTATTACTTTCAGCGTCAGCGGCGTCGGAAAGCTCGTGTCCACCGACAACGGCGACCCAACTGATATGACCTCTTTCCCCAGCGCCACCCGCAAGGCTTTTTCCGGCCTCGCACTAGGCATTGTCAAGGCTAGCTCGACAGGCCAGATCACCGTCGCGGCCAAGGCGGATGGGCTCACCGGAGGGCAGGTGGTCATCACGGCTAGCTAAACCAGAAGGCTGTTGAAGTCAGATGGTGTGGTCGTGGAGGCAACGGGTAGGGCGGTGTTGGAGGTCTGTTTCTATACATATGTTATATACAAACTTCAATGCCAAAGTATGTATAGAGCCTTTAATATATTTAGTTGTACCTCAATAGTATTAAGCCCGGATAGAATCCAGAGAAGTCTATCCAGCTGGTTTAGAGATATCCTATTTCGAGTAGCGCCAATGTGCCAAACGAAAATCGGAATTAAAGTTCAATAGTAGGTACGGAAACTAATACCTAAATGGGCTGCCTAGGTTGCTCATGTTCGTAGTATGTCAGGAATATGAACACATAATAATGTCACGGAAAATTATTATTGGAGATAAAAGAGTTCGTATTTGCTTGTAAATATGTCTAGCGCTGATTGGGGGTCTTGTAATATCCCATTTTCGATAGCCTTCTGCAAACCCCAAAGCCATTGGTTCCGTAAACATGTTACCACGCGAAATCCCCACCTTCAATTGTTGGGAAGTGCCCGGAATGTTTCTCTTTGGAAGATTCATCGATCTAAAAGAAAAGAAAAACGAGTCAGTGACTATCTTAAGTAAGAGCTGAACTGTATACCGTGGAGGTGATGAATTTTACGGAATCTTCAATGGTGGTAGAAGCTTCTTTCATGCCGAATCTCTGGGCCCCAGAATTTCCCATATCGGTCTGTACAAATCTTCAGAGATATCAGTAAATTCTCACGTCATCAAGTGTATGACAAAACGACGTACCCGGGATCAACAGCGAAAGAAACAATGTTCGGGTGCTCGAAATGAATTTTACGCGTAGCAAAGTGGAGCATAACCTTTGACATGCCATAACTAAGCCCATAGTTAGCATTCAAAATTAATTACAACTCAGCCACATAGCTCAATCAGAAGCGGGAAATTTGCCAAGGATGCGAGGCGAACTTACGCTGCCATGGAAAAGGGGCGGGTTTCCATGCCACCAATAGAAGCCATGGGTGTGCCGATTGAAATGAACTTTGGGGTCTTCGCCTTCTCCAGCAGTGGAAGGGCCGCTTGTAATAGGAGGAGTGGCGCATAAGCATTGACTGCGACTGCATTCTTGAGGACATCGAGTTTGAGAGTAGCAGTAGTAGAATAGTCATCGCCAATAGCGGCATTGGCGATCAAGACATCCAAATGTGAGATGCCGTACTTGGTTTCCAACTGCTTAACAGCGGTAGCCGGCGCATCTTCGTTATGACTATCAATCTCAACGACAATGAGTTTACTGGATGTGCCTCTGGGAAGAGACTCTAGAGCCTTGACAGTCGAGTGAGAAGCATCTCGAACAGCCGCGATGACAGTGCTGTTGGGCCGGGAGAGATAGGTTGTAGCGAGACCTTTGCCAATGCCTATGAAAGATGAAGGAGGTTAGATATATATACTGCGCAGTGGGGCTGAAAATAAGGCTCATGATTGGGAATTTCAAACCTCTATTGGCGCCAGTGATAAGGTAAATGGTGGACGAGGAAGACATGATTATTTCTGTGAATTATGCAAGATATGGCGACTGAATTTTGGAATTGCGAGCTTGAATCTGGAGAAGGAAATATTTGGACCTGTTCTTCTTTATAGATCTTCCGGAAATAAAGACGCTCTATTGAATACTTAAAGTCGCAAGTCAATTCATAGGATTGCTGACAATAGTTTCCCAAGTCGCCAGTCTCGGGGTTCGTTCAATTTCTTTTTAATTTATCAGCATTTTTGTAAAATATTGACGTATGCTTGAACCATCAAGGGTTTCATCATAGAACCCTAGAAAAAGCGAACCGATTCGAAAGACCCCAAGGTCAGAATATAGCCCTCAAACGTCAGAATTGTTGATAAGGGGCTGAACGAATAAGCGAGCCAATCGTTGGAACATTGCCTCGCCTCAAATGGGGCCCGCTTAGTAACCCCTTTGCCGCGAAGACTTACGTCCTCGGCGGACGAAATAATACGTCCGTACCGAAGAGGATATTACGAATCAAAACCTTACTCTCACCTTCCTTTGTCTGGTTTCCATCTAGCTCTGTCGCGAGACATTCGGAGTAAACTGCAGCAGATGCCTCGTGTTAAGGGATGCTGCGCCCCACCGATGGCACGACATGACCCGGATTGTCTTGAACAACACTAATTGAAGAATTTTGATGAAAACAGAGACCGGATCCGTCCTCTGCAGATCTTTACGCAGACACCCATCAGAATTTTGAGATTGGAACTCTCATGAGTATTCGTTGAAAATCCGTGGAATCAAGCGTTGGTCGCAACGGTCTGGACAGCTTTCGTTCGTCCAAGCCCTTCCTTCCCATAGTAATCCATTGGATAAACCCCATCATTGCCCTTCTCCCAATCTTCCTTTTCACCAAGCACAATCAAAGCCTCATAAGGTGTAAGAAGTGGTCGTGGAAACGCATAACCCCAGTCAATGCTCAACCTAGGACACGCAACCTGGACCCAGCACTCAACATCGGCCATCATGGCCAGCTTCCCGGGAAATATTTCGCTCAGCAACAAGTTGATGTACGGGATCCCTTGCGCCTCAAGTTTTTGCTCTATCATCGCCATGGTGTGTGGGTTCCCCTGCCTTCCTAGTGACCCCAGGATCAGACCCCACTTCGTCGCTGTCTTCGCTGATGTTATGGCCTCTCTTCGTAACGTCTGCATCTCCTTGTGGTCGTATGTTTCCCGAGTGAGTTTTCGAGAATATGGATCATAGCGGTATGCTGGGATGGATGGGTTATGTATCATGGCGCTTTCCAGATGAAATCTCCCGTCTCCAAGATACAAAATCATATCGACGCCTTCTGTAGTGAGTCGTGGCGAAGTACATCCCAGAATTTCTCCCTTACTCAGCGGGGCGATTTGAGGAATCAGAATATTATATCCCACCTTCTCTAAAGAAGCCCGGACTCCATGCAATGTAGCATTAAACTGAATAGTCCCAACCATAGCAATTGTCTTCCCTGAAGAAAAATTCTTCTCTAGGGTGGCTAAGAGGTGTGCAGTGTCAATGCTGATGTCCACAAACACATAAAGTGTCTTGATTTTGGTAACATCCACTGGAATCAGGCATGAATGGGCGTAGTGGACCAATAGATCACAGCCAAGAGCCCGTGCCGTGTAGTCATCTATACAGCATGCTCCGTATGTAACATCTCCGTTTATGAGCGTCTCGATGCCGGGGCAGAATTGTGTGAGGATGTCGGAAATGGTGGTGGCGAATAGTAAAAGACCTTCAGGCATCTGAAGAGCTATCTTTTTGGAACCATTTGTGCGTATTCTGTGAATCGTTTTATGGATTTCGAAGGAGTAATTGGGAGGGAGGAGCGCGATTGCCGCATTGATATCGGGGTCGTTTAGAATTTCCGGAGGGACTTGGTTGAGGGTTCGAGGATTTCTTCTCGGAGTCGAGACTGGAGAGTGATTAGCAGCTGTACACGGATATTTTGGCAGAATCCGAGGTACCTTGGACAGCACCACTGTCCTCTACAGAAGCGTTCGGGCTGTTCTTGGACGCGACCTCTGTCGCTTGCCTTCTTCCGACAAAACGTTTCTTTGGCTGTCTTTGGGCCGCGGCTTCCTCAAGTCTTTCCTCGACATCAACGGCGACACCTAGATCGACCTGGGCACGATCTTCCTCCATTTGAAGGGGTTGAAATTCTTCGTTGGTATATTTATGATAAGTCTGACTAGAAATTAAATTTCTTCAAAGTCAACAGATTACCCCACCATGATATAGCCACCCCCTCGTGAGTTTAGGATGCACCTGCGTACTCGTAAGTGAAGGTAATCGTCTCAACACGACGACTAAATGTGGGAATGAAGATGAGTAGATCTGAGGGTTTGTGAGTTCTACACGTATAAATTACCGTCTCCACGGCCATTACACCTCTATCTGTCTGTCCCTGAAGTATAAGGTATCTCCAGCTTGGATCACGTGTGGGCATTTACCCCTCCTCCACCCCGCAATCGGACCCCAACCTTGAGAATACTAGAAGAAGTCCTCCCGAAATGTGTATATGATAATCCCCTTTCTGATCGCGGCTTCTTATATTCATTTCAAAATCCATAGATCTCTTCAAAATGGCACCTCTTAACGGACAATCGGTGGCGCTCGTAACGGCGAGCTCGGCAGGCCTCGGGGCTGCCACCGCAAAAGCATTAGCAGCCAGCGGTGTCCGTGTGGTCATCAACTACAATTCCAGCCAGGAAAAGGCAGATGCTGTTTTGAAAGAGCTGGAAACTCTACAACCAGTGTCACAGAATGATCAAGCACCCCGCTTCCACGCCATCCGCGCAGACGTCTCCCAACGCTCATCCGTGATCGGCCTGATCGAGGAAACTGTGAATTCAATGGGACGGCTCGACTTGGTAGTCTCTAACCAGGGGTGGACGAAGATGCGAAATTTCTCTGATTTGGACGATAATGTGGAAGAGAGCGATTGGGATACGTGTTTTAATATGAACGTGAAAAGCCACCTCTGGCTTTTCCATGCTGCGAGAAAATATCTGGAGGAGAGCAAGGGGAGTTTCGTCACGACTGCTAGTTTAGCCGGGGTCAATCCAGGTGGGAGTTCAATGGTATGTTTACCTATTCAGATAAGATGGAGAAACCTGACTCGCAAAGGCGTACTCGGTGACGAAAGCAGCCCAGATACACTTGGTGAAATCCCTGGCAAAAATCTCTGGTCCTCATATACGAGTCAACTCAGTTTCTCCCGGACTTTTACTTACAGACTGGGGCCGCCAATTCCCGCAATCAAAGCTCGATTCCTCAACGAACAAGAGCGTTCTAAAGCGACTTGCTACTGTAGAAGTAAGTTCTTGAAGCCCAGCAGTATGAGTTAGGCCCCTGAATATTGTTTTTCTGTTCTAGGATACTGCGAACCAGATAATCTGCTTAGCAAATAGCAGTTCTCAAACTGGAACGAATTCTGTTATTGATGCAGGTTTGTTATTGGGATAGGATTTATGTAACAGCATCAAATTGGATATTGAATGTAAACTGAAGCACAAAAGGCTTTGCAATAGACAATAGAACCTGCTTCAAAGTAATTAACCCTAGGTGATAGTACGTAGAGCCCCGCTTGGAATCAACTATGGTCGCGCGCCATCCGTGACGATGCATATGACCTGCGGCTCCAAGTTCGCAGAGGCAGGACAGAGGCCAATGCGTATTTTTGTCACTAGATCGTGCACTTGCTGACCGTTGCTTTTATTTTTCCTTCTTCATTGACACATTCAGGGCAGAGGCTGGATTACTTCAAAATTGAAACTGGCTGGAGAGCTGGGATCTAGTTTGCTTTAGCTTTCTCAGCCTCATTGACTGAAGCATTCTCTCCTGTATCCCTTTACACTGGACAAAGTAATGAATGAAGTTCACCGCAATATTAATGGTCTTCTGGATGCCAGCAAATCAAAGAAGTGCCGGTGGCCTGATTCAGCTTGTGGCACTATAGAACCAGTATAGCCACAGCTACTGATGCTTCAAGTGGATACATTCTACCCGTGTAGAACCCAGTCGCTGAGCTTGTGAACTTGCTCAAATTTCCTCTCGTCACAAACACTGAGGATGGCGCTCATAGGGGATATAGAAGCGTTTGCTGAGCTACTGCAAAAACATCCTGCCATTATTTCGACGCCCTAACTCCTACCATACCCCCTAATTCCTCCTCGAGCTTTCTCCCCCCAATATCTAAAGGAGCAGCTTCTTGCAGCACATACAACATCCTCGCGGGTTTTGTCTGGCTTGCATTCTTCCATGCATCTTAGACGAATTAGTATTAATTTTATCCCAAAATCAAGATTCAGACATAGACCAAGAAACACATCACCGAAAAATCAAGGAAGGGAAAGTGGGCGAAATAAATAAACGGGATAATTACGATTCGTGCCTCTCTGTATTGCGATGTCTCCCCGCTTTAAAAGCCTCGTCTCGCCGGAGTCGAGGACCAATTCGACTTCTCCCTCCAGAACGACTCCATAATCTAGGCTAACGGTACGGTGCATTGGGGACAGCGCTCCTGGGAGCACATCAACGAGCCTTAATACAGTCCCGCCAGGAACCACAAGGCCGGGGAGATTCTGTTGGTAGTGTTGGTACGTTGATATATCTGCCTCTGCGTTCAGATCGACTGGAAATTTGTTGGTCGCATATCCTAGGGAAAGTCTGGCCCCATCAGGAAGCTCTTGCCAGGCCAGGGGCTCGTCAACTTTGTTGGAAAAGACTGCTTTGCCGTGCTCGTCGTGGTCTGTAATGAACCGGTGAACTGGGGGGAGTCCGTTGTCTGTCATATTCGATTATTGGTGATCCGAGACGATAGAACTGAGTCAGAAGTGTCCAACTTCTGTTACAAAAATCAATGGAAGCCTCAAAGCTAACAATATCCTCTGATCGATATGAATTTTGTACTCTGAAGCTATTCATCATCCCCGTCCCCACCTCTCCGTGTGGGGTGCGCTTTGGGGCTCGGCCCCGCGTTGTATTCACACATAGTGGGACAAGGTATCAGGATCACGAGAAGAAGCTGTGGCCGACAAAAGCAGATTTGAGGACCCAGAGCCGTTAGTGGCGTGTCTTGAAGTCCTGATACTGTACTGTTGGAGGGGGGAATTTGCCGAATGCCGCGGCGCGTCAAATCTCGCCTCCGTCGCGTTTGAACTTTCCTACAACGTCAACGCCATAGCCCGTCGAGAGCTCTGTTGTGATTATAGTTCAAGCTCCTCTTGTTATTACTTTATGAAATCATGTTCGGGTCAATCTTAGCACTACTGTCATGGCCTCTTGGACGGGCAAGTATTTTTGGACCTTTATGTCTTAGCCCGTGACTCCTGAGAGCGCAAGTTCGCAGCTGAGAGTGTTCTACAGACGTGTAGCTCATGGCAGGAGATTCGAAGGATATGCCTATTCCAGGGATGTGAGAGCAGCAAGGATTATGGCTCCGAATCTGTGTTGTTGATGGCAAGAGGTTTGCTTCGCGGTTGTAGTCAACCGACATCACTGAAGTCCTGGACTTACCGAATTACAAGTTTCCAATGTCTATAGTAGACACTCGAATTACGTCTTTCACTCTTACCTCGAAACGGTATACTTAGGTCCTAGAAGCCAAACCCATCATCTGAAGTTTCTGGGGCACGCTCACTTGACAACGCCCATTGCAAATCTCCAGCGAATTATATTTTAAATGGAATACAGCTATACGTTCTCTCGCAATATCAATTTTTACCTTCAAGAGTATTGTAAGCGCTGTTCGGCATATCATGATGTTCTACCCAAGGCATTCGAGCATTTATTGTGGTACCTGAGATCATCTCGGAGCCGGTCTTTGTCAGTCACTAGCAGCGGGCTGCTGGCGATTATCAATCCCCTTATTTTCCCGAAATCTACATCTGCTGGATTCAAAATTTACGAGTCAAGAAATGCACTTCATTTGGGCACTCTGACTCCACCACAGTCTTCATAAAGTTCAGCCGCTTATTTGCATATGCCGAACGAATATGGTGGATCCGGAATTGAATCACACGTTCTTTTTGACATGGATGTTCGGCGAGCTCCCCTTTCGATTCGGAATATCACTTTACAATACCGTCGATATCTTACCTGCATTCATATTTCTGGGCATGTTTCGGCCCCGCTACCCCGCAATGGTGGACGGTGGGGCCGGAACTCGTATGGACAACATCAATGCGGAAAGCCCAAATGGATCCGGGCGGTATTCGGTAAAATCGTATGAGCTCCTTCAGATAATCAATTTGGAAGCTCGCCATACCCCGCGCTAGAGTGTTGTTCTTACTTTGAGGTCTTGTACATCTTTCTGATTTCCCAGGGTTGCTTTCAGGACGCGTTACAGAAATAAGGATGAGCCCGCAAGAAGCCGGCACGAGTGGCATTTCAGGCGGAGTTGATGGAGATCGTGGCAATAATGGCTTGAAAGTATTGATCGTTGGGGCAGGAATTGGGGTAAATTCAATCCATTGTCTAGATCCGTGACAAGCTGACTGAAGCTCTAGGGATTGACCGCAGCGATTGGCCTGAGAAAACAAGGCCACGAGGTTCTAGTAAGATTCACGAGCTGGGTTGTTTGTTAATTTGCTAAACTGTACAAGCTATTTGAGCAATCTCAGTTTTCAAGCGAGCTAGGCGCCGCCATCCATCTTGCGCCGAATTCCAATGGTGTTTTAAGACGTCTGGGTATCTTTGCTGAAGACTTCGGTGCAAATCCAGCGCTATGGGTGAGGTCAAAGAAACCCAAGACTGATTGAAATCTGACTAGAGCAACAGATGACCACATTGACTCCAGAGAGTATTCAAAAATTTTCAATAAATCTTGCTGGACCAAACAAAATTTGGCAACATGTGAGAAATTCCGTCATTTAAAGTAAAAAACTCGAAGACCAACCGACTGACCTTCCGAAGCCTTGGTTGCTCGCTCATCGTGTCCACCTTCACACAGCCTTGAGAGAGGCAGCGACGTCCCCCAAAGGCGAGGGTTTGCCGGCAAAATTACACAAGTCAAGTCGGGTTGTGGATGTGGACTCGACAAATGCAACTCTGATATTGGAGAATGGGCAAGCAATCAAGGGCGACTTGATCATTGGTGCAGATGGTGTGCACTCAGTCACCAGGAAAGTTGTTGGTGGAGACAAGTTCCAGCCTTATGGATCTGGCAAGAGTGCTTTTCGGTTTCTTATTACCAAGAAATCGGCCCAAGATGATCCTTTGACTAGCAAGTTTGTAGAGAAAGATGGCGAGCTAATCATCTGGTATGGTGTAGATAGAAGAGTAGTACTCTATCCGACCACCAACAATGAGCTCTTAAATTTTGTTTGCATCCACCCAGATACAGACACTTCAGCTAGCGATACTTGGAATAACCAGGGAAACAACGAAAAGATGCTCCAGGTCTACAAAGATTTCGACCCTGCAGTTTTGGCTCTTTTGAAGAAAGCGGACGCCGAGACTTTGAAGGTTTGGAAACTGCTGGATATGGACGTCCTCCCAACCTGGGTCAACGAGCGCCTAGCCCTTCTCGGAGATGCAGCTCATCCATTCTTACCACATCAGGGACAGGGTGGTGGATGTGCGATTGAAGATGCTGCAAGTTTGGCTGCTGTGCTGTCCAAGGATACTCCTAGAGAAGAAATAAAAGATAGGCTTCAGCTATACGAGAAGATTAGAATGAAGCGGGCCAACCGTCTTCAGGAAATCTCGCGGATAATGGGGCTGGACTTGGACAAAAGCGTCAAATTTGATCGTACGCCCGCCCCATTTTGTATTACTTAATGGATCAGGACTAACAGCAATAGCGCAAGAGACGACAAACTACAGCTTCGGGCACGACGAGTATGATAATTCGACGCAGGAGCTACGAAAATGGACCTGGGCGAGAAATCCTTCAATCTACTGGCGGTGAGCTCCTCATAAAATGTTTCTTCATTAGAACAACCGGCTGACTCGTCCCTCAGAATGCCAGTTGCGTTTGGGCCCATGCCAGGACCTAGGCAGAACATCTGCGGCGTCGAACGTGCGGCTACGGAATCAACTTTCACCACAGGTACATTGAGCTCCACGAGATGTTCTGTTCCACATGGTTACTAAAACATCTAGCCTCTATCAAATTCAAAACCTCACGCACACTGC
>Ga0247778_1000897_pt1 | contig 20605 bp, 23 predicted proteins | sample UWRJL049202B5_FD_179939 | JGI IMG/M metagenome (GOLD analysis project Ga0247778, IMG submission 179939) | Plant litter microbial communities from Arlington Agricultural Research Station in Wisconsin, United States - UWRJ-L049-202B-5 | ecosystem: Environmental > Terrestrial > Plant litter >... | reverse complement strand
CCCCCCTTGCGCTATTTCCCCCAATTTCCCACGTTTTTCGAGTCTCTCTCGCAGAAACATTACGCAATTCATTCCCTGCTTTTAAACCAACTTCACCCTTGTATTCCCAGCGCTCGACACCTTTTGCGTCTTGACCTTTCTACTCAATGGAATTTCCTGGGACTATTGCTGAACACAATTGGATTTCAAATTTGGACTGTTGCGTTACCCCCTGCTACCCCATCAACAATCGCCACTTTTTCAAAAACCAGGGAGCAGCCTTCCAGCTCCCTATGTCCCAAGGCTGGCCACTTCCAATCCTATCGCAGTAGGGCTGACAGTATATACCAGTGAAGATATCTTTCTTGAGCTCCATCGGGTGAAACAATTGGGGCGTCGAAGCCCCAAGCATGATAGCACGAGCTCGCAACGTGGGGAAGGGTAACAGGTCGAGCCATGGATGGTGTTGCATAAGAACCTGGGGCAAGGTGGGCTGAAGATGAATGGGAATCCAAGGCTTCTGGACTGTAGCGAGGAGAGCTTGAGGATCATCTGATGCGCTTGTGGTTGGATTGTAGAATGGTGACTGATGTACCAGGAGGTCTTGCATGTCGAGACCGATGCAGCGCGCGTTGTGAAGATACGCTACTAGTGTTGCTGTCTGTGAACATTGAAGAACGTTCCTATGTGGATCAGGAAGGCCGGCGATTGGATTGCAGCCAGGGCCAGATTTCCCGTACAGGAATTCTGTTACTGCAGAGACGAAGACCTCGATCCCTGGGATGCGATTCAAAGGCGCATCCAGCGACACAGCATGGGAGTCCCTGCTCTCTCCCACAACAATAGATGTTGCGAGTTGCTGATTATCATCAACATTTTTATTCGCTCGAAGGGGAATCGGAGTTGACTGACCAATTTCTGCCCGAAAATCTCATGAATCTCATGCCGGCGGGAATAGCAGATTTGTGAGGCAAGTTTCTGAAGATGGGGAGAGTTAAGTTCTTCAAGTTCTTCCGGGGTTAGTAGTGGCTGGTTAGCCACCAAAATGTCGAAAGAACTTGATGCCGAGAGGCTGTCTGGCAATATTGCCTCTTCCATGCCGGATACTACGCCTGAAGCCTGGGACATGTAGCTAGGGGTGTTAACTAGCGTGCCCAAGTCTGGGCTGGGAAATAATGTGTTTGAAGGCATCGAGAGAGATAACATGTCGCTGCTATTCCATTCGCTCTCTACGATGCTATCTTGCATCGGGAAGTCGAGCCCCAGAGACCGAGAAACATCTGGAATATTATCAAGCGTGGATAACATCTCGGAGGTGTCGTGATTGCTCTGCAGCTCTGTAGCTACTGCTGAAACAGAACCAAAAGCCGTGCTTTTACTAGCCTCTGCTAACATGACTTCAGTTTGGCGGGGCTTGAGAGGACGTTGCTTGCCTGGCAAGTCATTGCGCGTGCGGGGCACTTCCCGACTCTGAGCTCGTTCTTTCTGTCTTTGACCTATGAGAGGGTATCAGCGGATACTAATTAATAACGCTTTGTCACATCCTCGACTCACGATACAGTTTCTGAGCCACGCGATTCTGTTCTTTCCGAGCGTCTGTAATGATACGCTTCGGACGTTTTGCACCGCCGGCAGTCCCTCTTCGTTCGGCGACATTCATCATGATAGCTGCACAACGGCCTCAGTGTGGTATTAGGAGATAAAGAAACCACATCTCCAGCGGTAAGCCATATGGACTTGAATCAGCCGTTGGGTTTGGATGATTGTTGTCCATCCAAGCGACGTGATGCCTGCGCCGCCGAATGTGGCTTACGTCTCATCGGCCAATCAGACGCGGCTAAACATCGGGGCAACATCAACGCCGTCCATAAGCCAAAGCCAACGAGAAGGTGTTACTATCTATCTTACCCAATGGGAACTAGATTCAGCGGAGGGGAGCTTGAATTTATGTCCGATAATTTCGAGACCAATATAATCTCAGGTTTCTCGAGAAGTTGATATAAAGGGGAGTCCACCTCACTAAGTGACCTCTCCCAATTCCTCTTTGCAAAGTACAGCTTATAAACTTCAACAATTTTGAACATCAATTCCTCTTCAAACTCTTTAACTGTTCTAAATATGGCTTCTTCTAAGAAGACAATCGTTGTGGTTGGCGCCACAGGAAACCAAGGATCGTCTGTGGCTCACACCTTTCTCAAACTCTCAAACTGGAACGTCCGCTGCTTGACCCGCAATCCATCATCGGAAACCGCAAAAGCATTATCAAATCTTGGTGCTGAAGTAGTCCAAGGCGATCTTTCCGATACCTCTTCTCTCACTCGTGCATTTTCCAATGCCAACGCCATCTTCGTCAACACCAATTTCTGGGAACACTACAGAGCCGGCCTGAAGAACGGAGTGGCCGAGCCAGAAGCCGGCAAGGCAGCCTATGAGGCCGAAGTCTCATGGGGAAAGAATGCCGCCCATGCTGCTGCCGCCGTGCCATCTCTAGAACGTTTCGTCTACTCTGTTCTCCCTGGATCGAAGAAATTTTCCAATGGGAAATACAGCAAGTCCTATCATCATGAAACCAAGGCCACGATTGTCGAATACATCATGGAAGAAGAACCAGAGCTCGCCAAAAAGACCTCTCTCCTCTACCTGGGCGGTTACACCGCCAACCCACTGCTTAATCCAAAATTCGACGCTGCTACTGGGAAATACAACTTCCTCGTGCCGCTCGGCGCAGACGTCAAACTCCCTATCATTAATCCGAATTCTTCCACCGGGCCATTCGTCCGCGCGTTGATCGAGGATGAGCCGGCTGGAACAAAACTGCTGGCATATGACAGCTATTTGAAGATTGGAGATGTTGTAGCCTTGTGGTCGAAAGCCAGTGGCCAAGAAGCCCACCACATGCATGTGCCCTCAACCGTAATGCACGAGAAGTTCGGTCTTCCTAAAGAGGTATTGGATGGGATCGATGCTTTCCTCGAATACGGGTACATGGGAGGGATTGATGGGTGGATTGAGCCGCATCAGTTGAAGAAAAAGGTTCAGATCAAGTCGTTTGAAGAGTTTCTGAATGAGAAGGATTGGGAGAAGGAGCTCGAGATCTTGAAGAATGCGCCACAAATGGGAAGACCTGCTCAGAAGTAATTCAGAAGAGAGAGTCAATTTGATGGTGGGAATGAGGAATGGGACGAGAGTTGGGTAGTAGCTTTACTTTCTAATATGAGTCTTTGCTGTGATTCACTTCGCTTGACCCGGCTTGGCATCTCTCATCATACATTTCCATACAACCGGCCCGTTTGGAGTCTTAGTCACCATATCTTCGATATATTTCCATCCATATTGCAGATACAAGCCTTCTCCTTTGGCCGTTGCTTGCAGATATGACTTGGCGTTGTCTCTGTCAGCATCTTTGAGAAAGTGTTCCAGGAGCATTCTCCCCAGGCCCTTTCTTTGGTAGTCCGGGTGCACGCAGAGAACGTGAAGGTCTGGAATATATCAGTCTAAACTTGCCTTTTTTTTCTTTTTGTAAGACGGGAATGAAATTGTCCCAGCTCACAATAGTCCTTCTCATAATCTGAATGTTTGTGATGATATTCGTCCATAACCTGGAACCAGTGCACCATCAACTCCACATTCGTTCCCTTTGGCGGCTCCTCCTGAAATTCTTCTTTCTCATTGAACGGCGCTGGATACCGCACTTTAGCCATTGCCGCAATTTTCCTAGTTCCGTCAATTTGTTGCAAATTATATGCCGGCGCATAGAGAGCTCACCCAGTCTCCGCATCAGTCACCTTGTAATAATGCTCACCAGCACGAGTGAAGTCATTCTGCAACCATAAACCCCAGAAATCGCCCATAGGCTCGAATGGCATGAGCACGCTTTGGATGGGGTCATGTTGGTAGGCTTTTGCCATGAGGTGACCTAGCTCGTTGGTGTCCGAGATGGATGCGGATGAGAGCTTGAAGTTCGCCATGATTTCTAAAAGTGGGGTATTCAAGTATTGTGTGTGAAGAGGAGAGGGACGTTTTGCAAGTCGAGAATGACCGACAGCTTTGACGTCCTTGGTATGTGCCTCTGAAACCAACCCCGAAAGTAGTGCTGTGTTTGGTGTTGGTTTTGCTTCTTTACGTACAACAATTGCTTGCCGATCATTGAGGGGCAGATTGCTAGCGGGCCCACTCTCGTGAACCCCACAACAGGCTCAAAAGACTAGAATTATTACAAAGCGTTAGTCGAAAAACTTTGCCAGGGTTTAGGATTTAGCTAGGGAAGCTCTATGTGGTGTTCCTGGAAGATATGGCAACTCTCAATTGCGTCCTCAACCTGCAAGCCCCAGAACCATGCCCCGCAGATCAGAAAAATGTTTAATTTTCATCATTCTATTACTTTTATTGTCTTAATCGCAGGGATCTGTGTTGAATTATGTAACGACGGCATTGTAGGGAATGAGAGGGCGAAATGAGAGTGCCACTACTGATACTACAAAGCACACCCCGCCGAAGGGGAAGTGATGAGGATTAATTGGAGAGATTGTGCGAAGAAATGAAAGAGACATAGCGCAAGTTTGCCTCTTGGTCAACAGTGATTTTCAGGTCGAATCATAGGGAAGCCGCGATTGGACTGGATTGCTTAGACGATTCATTATCCACAGGCTTTTGTCGCCAATTTCTCTTCGAGACTACCTTACCCACCATATCGGTGACCCTAAAATATCCGACACCGCGGTGAGTTATCCCATTCACTCGAGTCTATGGTCTTTTGAATTCTGAGATGGACGGGCACACTAGCTCCTGTTTCTGAGTGCAAGAAATGATTATAGTAATTTTGCCAATTGTGATAATAATACTTTTATTAAATTCCCAACTTTCTCAAAATTGATTTAAAAGTGTCAAGGTAATGCTTAAGCACCAGCGTGCAAAATATATCCACCATCCACAGCCACAGTCTGACCATTTAAATACTGATTCGCAGCAGTAAACAACACCGCAGCAGCCATATCCTGATCTTTTCCGGGTCTCTTCGCAGGAACCTTTGCATATTTGTCCTTCTCAATATGACTCTTTTGATCATTGCCACTCTTTCCACCAGTCGTCATCTCACTAGGAAAAACACCCGGCGCAATGCTGTTGACCCGAATCTTCAATCCATTCCCCGCAATCTCAGAAGCAAGTATCTTGGTAAGGTGAATAGCTGCGGCTTTGCTTGCGTTGTATCCGAAGTGGTGTTGCGAAGATTGAACGATTCCGGAGATGGAGGAAATGTTGATGACTGTGCCGGAATATCCATGGTGTGTCTCGGATGACTTTTGGAGGAGAGGAAGGAAAGCCATAGTCATGAAGAATAACTGCGGAACGTTCGTTCGGTATGTATTGCACCAATCATCGAAAGTAGAACTTTCGTCATCAAACAAATTCTTCTTCATCTCCTCCGCAGTCTTGGCCTCAGTCTGTTGGGTGTTGCCTGCGATGCCTGCATTATTGACGAGAATGCACAAGCACTTCTCTCTAGATTCGATTTCCTTAACTAGTCTGGCAATTTCGCTCTTTTGAGTGACGTCGGCTGTAATAGGAATGATTTCGCCAGCGATGTTTTGGCCGTGGGTTTTGACGACGGTCTCGAGCTTCTCTTCGGTGCGGCCGACGATGTAGACTTTTGCGCCGTTGACAGCAAGAGCCTGTGTTGCCATAAGACCAATTCCACTTCCACCGCCGGTAATCAGCGCAACCTAGGATGGTCAGTTGGCTCTGATTTGCAAGGATAAGTGATACTAACCTTGCCCTTGACATTGAAGACTTCGCTGAGAAGGAAATTGTTGTTTGTTTCAGACATGTTTGCGGATTTAGTCGAGAATTCCTTTTGAAATTGTTGAAGACGTAGAATAGGCCCTGAGGATTGAGGGGTCATGGACTTTATAAAGGTGGAGGAAGGCAAGCAAGAAGGCTTAAGAGAGAGCGCTGGGCGTGACGTCACAGCTCTAATAGGTGCACGTAATTTGTTAAATGAAGACATGATTGCAGCAAAGAGAAACAGTATTCAGAAACTTCCAGAGGTTTTGGATGTTTCTTCTCCACTTCCGCGGTCTGGTTGGAGCTGGACACCTGCCAGTAGGCAAGCACTGAGGGGTACATGAATTTAGTTCGGAGCTTTTTGTCCGGGCAAAAACTATTTGAAGATTAGACGAACTAAATGCAGGAAGGGCGAGGTAGGTCCTCGTTAATCATTGTCAAAACTGATGACGATGTCGATCTGGATATTTTAAGAAGACGTCAGAGACTGTCTCGCTAAGAAAGGGGGCGGGGTAATTAGGCGAGCCCCTGAGTAAATATTGGTGGAAGATGCTGATCGCTGACAGTTATAAGATATTAAACAGATAGACCGCAGTGATATGTGATTTTTAGGGATTGTGCGAGTCGATCATCTCTTTATCAGTTTGATCGATCAATCTATTGCTGACCAATGCCTTATAGTCGAGACCGAGCTTCTGTCATGGTATCACGTGAAGAAGTGTGAATAACCTCATTTCTTAACCAAACGAATGGCTTCAACAGCCATCAGCCAAAACAGCCTCAAAGGAAGTCCTTTGTATTGCGAGAATAAGCATAAAGGTCCGCTGATATTTATACATCACTGATGTAACAAAATCATCCGACAAGCATTTAGGCATTTCCGGGTTCCTCTCATTTTTATTCGTCGCGTGAGAGAGATTGCAAACATAGGTATTGCGAGCTGATCGGCCAGTCGGAATCTCATCTATGGAGAGCACCCAGCGGTTCTCGGTCCTTCTGACGAATTCAGTCCATTTGCTACATTTCGGATCTAAAATTATATATAAGTTTCTGCAGTTTACCACCTCGACCGTTCCGCAGCTCACACGCAGCTACAACCTCGCTACTTCCTCCTCCGCGCCACCCACCAAATTCCACACAAAGCGGGAAGGAGAGACACAATAAATAATAATCGCCGTTACTCCTGTTCGCCATTTGCTTACAGCATTCTTAAATTTCCCGCAGCTCCCTCCCGAGCTCCGGGTATTAGTATGGCAAAAAGAATTGACAGTCTCGCGGATCATTGGCCTGCAACACTACTCTACAGAGCCTATCCATTGGGAGCGAAATATAAATTATTTCCTGCCCGTCTCGTTTCCACTTTCGATTCAACACGCCACCCCCGAATCCATGTCCGAAGCGCGGCTCATTCGCAAGCCATGTCTCAAATTAGTCGAAGGTCAAAACGAAGAGGAAGAGCCCTGGTCGTCTGCCCTTGCCCGCATAGTCAAAACGAAGATAAAAGCGGCGCCTGACCTATTGATCAGTCCCGAGACGGATATTGTGTGGTGCCACATGTCCGCGGGATACCACAAGTTGATGCAAGTAGATCGATATATGAACCTACCGACAAACATCGATCGACTTGCGTTGAACTACACCGTCTGGAATAGTCTCGTGGAACGTACGAACACTTTGTTCCCTGAAAAATACGAGGACTCCAAGAAATTGTGGTTTCATAATGCTTGGGAACTCATACTGGTAGTCAACGATAAGAGGTTTTCGGCTGCGTGGCTGGCAGACAAAGAATGGTTTGATCGAATTTTCACCAAGCCGAACCAGAAGAAACCAGAAAAAATCATCAAGAGTTATGGCATGTTTCATCATCTTCATAATCGCCCACATATAAAGATCACTTGGGAGCTCTTGGAACATAATGCCTTGATTTTTCTGGATTCCATGAGTAGGCATGGCCCACCTGGCGACCCTTGGCGTTCGAATATTGAGAGTATTCGCTATGTGGAGGCCAAAAAGAAAGATGGTTCAGGCTTGTCGAAAAAAAAGGCCCTGCTGGCTCGTGATGGGCAAGATGTGTATTTTAGAGAGTAGCTACGTAGCTACAATGCTACCGTGGTTTGAAGGGCTTGCGGAAGCAATGTGGAAGCGTTGAAGTGTGTGTGAACCCACACCCTGCTTTCACATGGAGGCCTTGAGGGGTGGGGAAATTTAGATAGAGAAAATGGCCTTTCTCCGACATTCAGATACATACTCAACAAATTCCTGCCTTCCCACTTCATCCTCACTCTTTACACAGTATTAACTTCAATTCTCTCTTCATAAGGTCTATAATATGGCTTGTAACGGAGCGAATGCTTTCGATACCATGTTTAGCGTCGCTGACCAATACGATGAGATCAACGCTTTACAAGCTGGAGAATAATGGATATCCTCCCCTAAGGTGCTGTTTTTCATGGAGAGTTTTCCGGATACTGCGTTATAGACCCGTGCTGTAAGGAGATTTCTCCTTCTTGCAGAAAAATATCACGGATTCAGTTCTTTCATCGGATAACTCGTTCTAAATTGTTTGAGATTCTGTTGTATCGAATTTCAAAGTCTCGGTACCTAATTTGAGGAATTGCATTTGGAACAAGATAGAATTGGATTCGGAATAACTTCAATTGAGGGCGTTGAAGAACACCAGATAATGAAGGTGATGAAGCGCAAACCTAATTGTATTTATGGGCGACGCTAAGTATGGTATGGAAAATATACGCATGGTAGTGAAGACATATCCTTAGCTTGACATGATATCGAAAACATTTACTCATATATCCACGTCTCTCGCAGCCGGATATGGATCATCCCAGTAAGAAGCACTGACTGAACCCGGGTATACCTTTCCGCGAGTCTGCGAGTCCACAATATCCACCATCCAGATCTTGATTGGTTTCCAATTGCAGCAGTATTCTTTACATCCATCTGAAGAAGCAACATCAGTATTTCCATCCCGGCAGCGATGGTGATTGAGATACATACCTGGACAATCACCCCGGACTTCGCTCCACTTATTAACGGCAATTATCGGCTTCAAAGACTGCGCAACTAGACGCTGAGCCAGATTGAGACCCCTCTCAAGCCCCCGCTCAGTCCGTTCTCGAACATCAGGCGTCAGCAACCCGATGGAACCGTAGGTGAAATACCGCAGATCCGCGAAAGCGAATGCTGTCTGCGTAAAGCATTTCTGCTCGTCGCCCAAATCTCCCAAAACTAAGAAAATTTCTTCTACGCCTCGATCCCACAGCTCCATGCACCATCTCCGTTTTTCCGGATACTCGATGAGGAAATCCGGCGTATGGGTATAATGTTCCATACCTTCCGCCCAATCATACCATGAAAAAGCCAGCCGCTTAATTTTCCCTTTGGATCTGGGGGGGTTTGGAGCAGTATATGGGTTCGGGAACATGTACGACATGTGTTGCATGAAAATGGTATCGACTTCTGGATTCACAAAGACAGCGGTTGGACCTTGAGTTGTCGCCCATGTGCTGTAGGGTTCTTGGACCTTTGAAGCTTCTTCTCGTGCTTGGTGGCTGACGCCTCGGAGACCTGGGTTGCGTTTGACGCTTGCTGCTTGTGATCTGGTATAAGGGCCTATGAGGTGGATTCGTGGGATGGTGACGGCGTATTCCCATATGGATATTCGGAGTTCGGGGGGGAGTTCGGGGAAGCGTGGGAAGGTAGTCGGTGTTTTGCGATGTGGGGATACGGTGAGCTCTGATATCTTCGACATGAGTTCCAGAATCTTTTTATCCTCGGCCGACGGCCCAGAGATTGAGGGTCGAAAGGCAGGCGCCTCGGGATTCATGATCGTGGCTCGTGGCAATAATGCCGAATGTTCTTGCGGGTGCTCGAAGTTCAAAATTCAGAGCCGGTGGTTAGGAAAAAAAATTTATGGAATTTGGGGTGATGTAGAGGTGTGCGAGCTAGACGAGTTTCTTTAGTACTGTAGCTCCCAAAAATGACAGCATCGGATTTGGACCAACTGGGCAAGGCGGGTTGAGGAGGGAGCCGTTGAACGGGTGCTCCCGCGTTACTAAAATTTTTTTTAGAAGAACCTCCAAAATGTAATGAGCAGTAGGAAATGCGACAGGTAGATAAATTTGGAAAGATGTCTCATCCTACTTAGGACCCAAAATCAGAAACCAGCCTTTGAATGATATAGAATGCCATGAGATATGGAACAGCATAAGGACCCCACCCCTGAGAGAGTTATTTCAAGTCTTGAACGTTGACTCTGTGGCCATAACGAATGATGTATTGATGATCTATTTATGTTCAAGCGGAAAATCGCGCTCGGCCTGTCTGTTGAAATGCTGCCTCGATTCCATCAGGGTGTTGTGTAAATGGCGTAGAATGGAAAATTTGATGCGCTGCTTAGACCATTTTGATGGCTTCTTGTTCAGGATGGCTGGAAAAGGCGGGTATTTAGATTTAATCGAGCTCATCGATAACGTCGACGTATCTGAATGTCGGCGGCGTCCAACCTTGACACGTTCCAAAGTGGAGTTGCTGATCCACAACCTGTTCGGACATGCCTGTGTTTCATTCAGCAAGAATCAAGACAGTGGGAAGTCAGTACCCACCACTGCTTAAGAGCCGCCGTTTCTCTTTGAGCCGTTTCTCATGAATATCAATTGTAAATTGATTCGTGCTTGTTTCCAAATCTTTCCAGCTACAATCATGGCCGATTCCCAGCCTCTCAATAAATTCCTGTCGAATTCCTGATACAACTGGGGTATTTTTTGGCGCGGTGAACACGACGTTAGTCGATCTGGTTGTGGTTGTGTCGTCCACTACTAAAATGATTTCGCGCAGACCCAAGTTAGCCGCTGTGTGCATAAATATCATAATCGATCTATGCAAAGGGGTAGCATGATAGAACATTGGCCATGGGTACGTCTCCGTCCAGGCAGCATGTTGCACAGCCAGCCGGCATATTGGTCTTGCTTCCGGGACTTTACTCTGGCTTAGTTCCATGCCCATGCTGGCGGCAAAATCGCCCAAGACCTCTGAATTGTCTGGAAACCACAATATGTCGTTGGCAAGATTAGCGAAAATTGTGTTATGCTCATGCGCTGAGCATTTGTGCGCCGAGACTTGACTCTGGACGTAGACCTTCGCAGCTTCCGTACGGGATTCGCGGTTAACGTCAAGTAGATACGAGTGTTTTGACAGAGGTTTGGAATGAGCTTGCATCTCACTCGCATCCCCACTTATTAGAGGTACAAATTCCAACCTCAGGTATAATCTGTGGAGTATCCAGCGCCGCATTCCATATCTGACGTCGTAGCTCAAGCGGTAGTTTGGGAAAGCAGGTGAAGGTTTGGAATTTCTTGGCCCGTAGGTAGTCCTCCATATTGTTGTTCACCGTTTCGAGTTCGGAAGACATTGTATGTATTCGGTCGACGAGATCGTTGTGTAGCAAGGCGACTTCTTTCCGTAGGGCTTCGATGGTGTTGAGGAGGGAGTCTAGGAGGGCTATCGGAATTTCGACTGTGGTGCTTGATGTGCGATTCAATGTCTCGAGATCGGTGACAGGACTTTCTTGTGGGGCGGGTTGATCGAAGGAGGAGGGAGAGGAGGAGGGTGGAGGAGTTGGCGGGGGATGGTGTTGAGGATCAAAGGTCTCGCGACCGGGGATATTTGTCGACATTTGCAGTAGCGTGGGTGACGAGGCTTAAGCGAAGCTCAAAGCGAGGTGAGCTTTTATACTGTAGGTCAAGTACGAAGAGAACATGCTGTGAATCATCTTGTGGGTGAATGGGAATGGGTATGAGAGGAAGACTTCATGCAGAAGGATGGAGGTATTTGAAGAAGGGTGACGAACAAGACCAGATTCCTACCTACTACCTACCTAGAATGAAGAGAAATCTAGCCGAATGAGAAAGTAATAAAATGCTGTATCGCGCTCTTGCCTTGAAGTGAAGTCGCTTCCAACTCGCTTGCTTTCCCAAATCTCGAAAAGAGAAAGCGCCAGCAGCAAAAAACCACTTTGCAATTTCCAACATCCCATTGACCATTCAATGAAGAAAAAAAGAAAAAAAGAAAAAAGGAAAAAAAAAGGCAAAACTTGTGACGAATCACCTTTCAGAGAAACGCCTGAAGAACCGAAGCCTTTGAGGGTTCGAGTTTTTATTCGATGCAAGGGTGTGGCTGCTACCATCAGGTTTGTACGTTATTCCGACGGCCTTTTTTTGTCCGGGTCTGGAGGCTGACCCGTTACGACTTTTGAATTGGTGTAAACCCCGGAAGCCCACTATGTAGAATGTGTTTGTTTTTGAAAGAGATTTGTTTATTTCAATACATATTCGGTCGAAGACATGTTGATGGGTTAGGCCCCACTTTTCGCGAGGATGGCGAGCTTGCGCCCAATTGGAAAACGATGACGGGCCGAGTAATTTTGAGAGGGGTTGATAAGAGATAAAGAAGGTTTTGCTTGCGAGAACGAAGGCTGCATTCACTTTCGAAGTGACAGAAGCCAGGTTGTCGGTCTTTGGAGACTTTTGCGGGAGACCAGCAACGCGCAAGGGAGCATCCAGAAATCTGTTCATAAGTACGTACAATTCACAGAAGGAAAGTAAAGAAATAAAGCATCGTGGATACATACGTACAAGTTCAAGTTCAGGTAACAGATGGAAGTTGAGGTCGTCGATCTGTGCAAAGCTTGCGAGGAATCACCAACCCGGGCTCTTATATCCGTCAGCAAGATGACAGATCTACTCCCAAACACCCACAATACGCAAAAGCAATCCGAATAAAACAAATATCGCAGGCATAAACGCAGGCGTGGGCACAAGGAGACTCGTAGGTGGCAGGCGGGAGGGTACTAACATTCGCAGCAACTAAAAGAATTTGCAGAAAAGTATGAAGATAAAATAAGCAACATGATCAAAACGCTGAAGGTATCTCAATCACATACGTAAAAGCGGGGTAATGAATCATCCCTTCCTTCCTTGAAACCCCGAAGTGAATAGCCAACGTACAATACCAACCACAATAACAAGAGCGAATAGGCTCACCTCATCACCCCACTCATTTTCAAGAGCAAATAAAAGCATAATCTCAAACAATTACTTACGTATTCACAAAAGCCCTCCCGAGAAGTCCACTTCGTGCGTTAGTCGTAATAATCAGCCCACTTCCTTCTTCCTTCAGTCCGACACACCCCACGTGCCTTACATGAAATAAAAGATCGAATTCTAGTCCCTAATCATAGAGTCGTCGATTAAACCATTTTCGCAATACTAAATTTATCTCTGATGGGCGTGATGAGGGATGTCGCGGGATTTTAATGTTTGGTGAAGATTCTGAAAGTGAAGTGAGGTTAGAATTCTCACTTGGCGGCTCTGCGGGAAGTGGGGGCCGCCAAGGTGAGGGTGAGTTTTTCACATGCTAGGTACAGGGAGCTTGCGAATTTTGAGAACGAGTCTGATGAAAATATTGATATTGAGGATATATGTGATCAGAGTAGAATTACAGTGATTAATTTTCGACTTCATTCGAATCTTCTTGACTGAAAGCTGTTCGAAGACCCAGCGGTGTTGAGACATCTGGATCGTAATTCTATATAACGCTACCTATGCACCAAATAACTCTATGAAAACGTATCAGTAGTCATGAGAATAATATATACAAGGAATATCCGTTCATTTCAGCCTCCTCTTGTCCAATCATCCAAACGTCTTATTCATGAATTGATGCGCTAGCTCAACACCCAAGAACGTCGCAGCATTCGCAGGCACAGCTCTCGCAAGCGCTGGTCCAAACCCGGGGAAGAAAGATTTGAGTCCTCCGTTCTTGTATAGGCCGCTTATGACACCACCGACTGTTGGCTTGCCTTCCATGGTCTGCAGACGACTCTTCACGGTATCCACTGGGAAAACGGGAATCCACATAGCAACACCAGCAGCAGCACCAGCTCCCGTAACTGCCAGCAAGCTCAAGTCTCCGCTTGCCTTGCCAGTCGCAGGGTCTACAGGTGTCAGTCTTCGCTTGATGTATTCGTATGTCGCAAAGTATGCTGCTGATCCAGGACCATCTCTTGCCAAAGTAGCAAATGAACCTCTGAATACAGATCGTACGCCTCCCTCCTTGTATAGTTGCCGAACAACATCCACACCACCACTGTATTTCGGCTTCTCTCCCGGTGCTAATTGTTTCTGGCCTTGAATTTGTAGGAGGACTTTGACACGCTCGAATGGGGCGGTAATCAGCGTCATAGGAATTGCGGAGAAGAACCCAGCTGCTGATACTTGTGCGACGGAGAGCTGGTTATCTTGGACGGTTGAGAATCGGCGAACGAGGCCCTTGCCAACATCGTAGCCCCAGAAGGAGACAGCAACTGTTTTCATTAGCTTCAAGATCACAACCCAGCATAGAGCTTCAACTTACACATAGGAGTAACGCCCACCAATGGCGCACTAACACCAGCATACAACCCCCTCCTCAACCCATCTCTCGCAATACTCTTCCTCACCACATCGAGCGCGCTGCTGTAAACACCCCGTTCCGCAGTCTGCAGCCGGACCTTGACAAGATCAAACGGATGCCCAACAACAACCGCACAAACACCACCAAACCCTCCAGCCGCCAAGCTCCTCAGTCCTTGCAGCGATTTTGTGCCCGTCTCCTTCAAATCCTCCTTCAATTGCTCTTTGCTCTCGGGGACGTGGGGTAGCTTCTCGGCAACCGCCGGAGGCAGAGCGTCGATTTTCTTGTTTATTTGCGCGCCGGGAGAAGAGGACGAGGAGGAAGACATGGTGGGGAGAATAGAAGGAATGCGCGGGGATTATTGGGAGCTTGTGAAAGATGGAAGGGTTTTGTTTTAGTTCGTGGATAATTGGCAGAGTTGCACTTGCATGCAGCGGCTTCGCTTGCTCGCTCGCACCGCCGGCAGCGAGCTTGACCTCGGCTCAGGACTCGGGATCTGGGGAAACGGGATGGTCTGGGAAACCTTAGAAATAGACAGCATGAATAATATCGGAGATTTTATCCTCGTTTCATGCAGTTTCGCATCCGATAGTTGGGGATGATATGGGAGTTACCCTTGTTCATTGGTCTATATCATTGAAATATGAAATATTTTAAGAATGCATTGGACTTTGGGGGCTTCAGCCTCTTCGGAACGCATTGATAAAAAGTTTGGTACGCGGACAGTGTGCATCCAGGATGAACCTAAACCTGACTTCAGTTCGTGAGGTGTCTTTTTTTTGTTTTCAGTTTTGATGGCAACATGGAGAGAGGGAATTCCTTGCGAGAGTTATCCAGTATTTAATGATATCTCCGCCAGGCACGAACTGTAGCTGTTGGTAGTAATTTCATTAAGGACTGCAGTGTTATCCACCTGGATCTACACTTCACCGCTTGTGACAACTCACTGAGCTCCATCTTTCACCTGACTCAACAACGCACATAGAGTGACCGCACTTCTGTGACCGCACTTCTGTGACCGCACTTCTGTGACCCACACCTTGGAAAAGCTTCTTCCTCTCTGAGTCTATCTTCCCCCCCTTTGAACTTCATCCACCTGCGAACAGTTTCACCCGCGCCCCCATCCCACTCCTGGTATGCATGAAAAGATCCAGTGTGAGTACAATGTGTGAGCACAATGTGACAAGAAAACTGCATCCATGGTACCATACAATTCTCCCCGCCAAATAGGAACAGATGGAAAACCCTCCGCCCTGTCCCTGCCGCCCAAAACGGTTTCAAAGGCCGGAAAAAAGACGCACCGGCCAAATATCCACTGGGCGCCAGCAGAAACACGTTGTCCCAGTGCAACAGCGCATATCGCTGCTGGCAAACGCATAAACCTACAACTAAGCACATCCTATATCACCCACTTTTATAGGATAGGAAGGCAGTTGGCGCGGGCGCAAGGTACGGTGAGTACGATAATCGCTGGTAAGAAAAATCTCTGTCTTTCCCATCCATCGATCTATTTCATACTCGTTTCCCCTCAATTCCTCTCTTTGATGAGGTACCCGTTCAATCGCAACCATGTCTCCTAATTCTCGCCCCCCTTTAACCACCCGCATACGCGCCTCCTTCGAAGGCAAGCGCACCAAATCCGAAGTCACAAGTCCCGTACACACCAATGGATTCGTGACACAGGATCCCCAGGCATTTCGAACTGCTATCGATGAAGCTATCAACAGCGAAACCTTCCAGACGGCCATTGCGGCCAACCTGGCGCGATTGATCAAGCCGTCTATCAAAGATGCCCTCGATACTTTACAGCCGGTGGTGGAAGCTGTGTATTCGCATGAAGTGCTGCTGCGGAAGACGAATAGAAGTGTGGAGGATATCTTGATTCGACTGGATACAAATCAATCGCAGCATACCGTACCTCCTAGTCCAGGTGGCCCAGGAAGTCCCAGATCACCAGGTACGCCTTCGACTACTCGCCCGCGCAAGTCTAGTGAAGCTTCAAATGGGCAAGGTCAGGATATCGAACAATTCAAGGCTTCCTTGGAGAAAAACAACAAACGGACTGTCGCGACGCTCGCGGAGCTCTCGAGTGCTGTGGAAGGCAATAATAGGAAGGTGGCAGAAGTGGTAGAGAGGATTGAGGATATTCAAGCTACATTGATCCCTACGAAAGAGGGTTTGGACTCTATGAAGTCTTTCTCGGATACCGCGAATACGAATACAGCTGTTATGCAAGCTCAATTAGACCAATTGAAGGCTGATATTGGGCTCATTATCGATGCTATTGGTCCGGACCTCTCCCAGAAAGTGAAGAGCATCCATGAGCAAGTCGGAGCGCATCCTTCTCTCTTGGCAGGGCATACAACGAAGCTCGATGCGATATCTACGGATCTTGTGGCTTTGAAGGGCCAGGCAGATGTGGTGGAGAAGATACAAAGTGTTTCTGCGGATCTGGACGCTTTCAAGAGTTACATTGAAGGAAACATTACGAAACGAGATGAGCTGTTTAGCGGTTTGGGATCGCAAGTTGGGAATGTTCTCACTGTGGTTGAGGGGCATACTGGCACGTTGGCGGAAATCAAGGAAGCCAATGCGAGTCCAGCAATCCTGGAAGCGGTCCAAAAGTCAAATAACTCCCATGAGTCGCATGCGATAGTACTAGGTGAGATCAAGGAGAGATCAATAGCCCCTGGTCCTACCGAGGCAGCTCCCGCTGGCGGTGTTCCAGTTTCTGCTGCCGCGCTGGAAGCCCTCAAGGCTGATATTGCCGCATTGAAAGAGAATATCGAATCCGGGCTCTCTTCTCACAACGAGAATCTAACTGGGCTTGGCACCAAGGTCGACGGCGTTCTCACTGTCGTTGAGGGGCACAAGGCTGCCGATCAAAGTGCGGATATCTTGGCAGCAGTCCAAAAATCAAACGACTCACATGCTTCGCATTCTGAAGCTCTGGAAGGAGTCAAAGGTCTTGGTAGCCCCGCTCCTGCCTACGATACCAATTTTGCCGCCCTGGAAGCTCAAATTGTTGCTCTTCAAACCACACTCCATTCTCACACCGGCGCTCTGGATGAAATCAAATCTACCAAGGCACTAGCAAGTACTGAATTGGTCCCTGCAGAGGGTGCGAGTTCGAGTGGTTTGGATGCAGAAATTGGCAGCATCATTGCCACCCTCGAAGCCCATACCGGCCTTCTCAATGAAATCAAGGACGATGTCTCTGCTGAGATTTTGACTGCTCTGCACGATATTGGTCAAACCCAAGCCGGCCATTCCAATATTCTTACGGAAATCCTAGAGGCTGATGTCAGTGATGAAATTTTGACCGCACTGCATGCGTCGAATGAATCTCATGCTGGCCATACCGCTGCCCTTCAACAGCTCAATGATTCTCATACCGCTCATTCAGCATCGTTGGACGAGCTGAAGACTAGGTCTGTCGAGCCGGCTGCGTCTGGGGAAGCACCTACTGAAGCAGGAAACCTTGGGGCATTGGAGACGCAGATTGCTACACTTGTTTCGTCACTGGAAGAGCACAAAACGACTCTTGCGGAAATCAAGGAGGGAACAAATGCATCTAATGAGTCGCATGCTTCACACGCTACTTCTCTCGACGAGATCAAGTCCCGAGCTGTCGAACCAGCGCCCAGTACTGGAATCAATACGGAAGCATTGGAAGCACAAATAGCTGCTCTGTCAACGACTCTTGAAGAGCACAAGACAACTCTGTCTGCTATTCACGAGGCTACGAATACATTAAACGCATCACATGCTGCTCACGCGGCCTCGCTCGAGGAGATCAAGTCAAGATCCGTCGAGCCAGCACCGGCGGGTGAGACAAGTGACGCGGGGCCGCAGATTGGTTCTATCATTGCCACGCTTGAAGAGCAAAACGCCACTCTTGCTGCAATCAAAGATACTACTGCTGCATCTCACGAGCTACATGTATCTCACATAGCCGCACTGGGTGAGATCAAAGATGCTATAGCAAATGCTAGCGACTTCCATACATCCCATGCCACAACTCTTGGAGAGATCAAGGAGGCTACATCTGGACTGGGTGACTTACATGCATCGCATACAACCGCGCTCGGTGAGATCAAAGACTTACACGCATCCCACGCTACTATTTTGGGTGAGATCAAAGACGCAACGACGACATCAAACGAGTCTCACGCTGCTCATACGGCAACACTCGCTGAGTTGAAGTCTATCCAGCCTGGCGAAACAACCCGATCTGCTCCTGAGAGCCCGGATCTCCCAGCAATGGAAGCGCATTTCACCAACATTCTCTCCACTCTCGAGGCTCAGAACGGCACATTGGCCGAAATAAAAGATTCTGCTGCGAATCCCGAACTTCTATCCACCGTGAAGCAATCCCACGAGCTTCTCTCATCACACACGCCTCTCCTCGAATCCATCAAAGAAGGCACCTCTCACGAGGATATCCTATCCCACATCTCAGAACTCAAATCCTCAATCGAGGAATCAAAAGCAGGTGTCGACGCCCACGGTTCTATTGTTAAGGACTTGCATGCCGATACAAAGAGCTCACATTCGGAGCTCACACAAGCAATCGGCGCTCTCGCTCTCGGTGGCGCAGCAGGGGCTGGCGCTGGCGCTCTCACATCACACGACGATAAGTCATCCGAAGTATTAGAAGAAGTGAAAGCTGTGCGAGCTATCGTGGAGAAATCTTCGAGCTCGATTGAGGGTACAGAGGAGAAGGTCACGTCCATAACGTCGCAGATCGATATCAATCATACAACGATCACGACAAGCATCACTACACTGAGTGATGAGCTTAAAGCCGAAATTGACGCTACTGGGACACAGATCACAGACTCGCTCAATGTGCTAAGTACCGATGTCAAGGGTATTGATATCAGCACCTTGCACACTTCCATGGACGGCTGCAGTCAAGAGATCAAGTCCATATCAGCAGCCCTAGAATCCCACGTCTCTGAAGGCGTCCACCTCAACGAAAAAGGCCTCGGTCAACTAAAAGAACACTCGTCTTCCTCCAGCGAACGAGGAGAGCCTATGCCCGAAGGAGCATGGTTCAAGAAGAGTGGCTCGCCCGTGCTGCCACGACAGATTGTCGAGTCTGAGCCGCAGGAGAAAGAATATAATTATCTGAGCCCAGTGGCGGAGGAACAGACGCCTACGCAGGAAGAAACGCCGATTATTGATGATGCGCCGTTGGAGATTGAGAAAGAGGCAATCCATGAACAGATCCCTGAGGAGGCCAAAGAGGAAGAGATACCTGCTCACAGCGTTGTTCAAGAACAAGATGAGGCTCGATCGGTTCCAGAGGAACAGCCTGCTGCTCACGAAGTTGAACCTAAGCCAGCCCAGGAGCAGGAGAGTGCCGCAGACTTATCCCAAGAAAAGGAAGTTGAGCTTGAACCTGAGATAGTAAAAGAACAAGAAATCGAGCCCGAGTTAGCCCAGGAAAAGGAAACTGAGCCTGAGCCGGTCCAGGAAGAAGACACCGAGCCCAACGAGCCAGCTCACGAAGCTGAACACCTTGAGCCTGAAGTAGAGGAGCCCGCACCAGCTCCCGTCGTTGAGGACGAACCCCCTGCTCCGGAACCAGAAAGCAAAGATCCCTTTCCTGAGCCAGAAGAGGAATCACCAGGTTCAAAAACCGAGGAAATCGAGCCAGAACAGCTTCTTGAATCAAAGCCCAAAGTGGCTGAGGCAGAAGACGAACCAGCATTTCCCGAAACTGAGCCCTTGCCAGCCTTAGAACAGGAGTCTGAGGTCGAAGAACCAGTTCCCGATTCCTCTCACGATGAGCCCGAAAAGGAGGCAGAGCTTGAACCCATCGAGGAGCCCACACACGTCGAGCCCGAAAAAGAGAGTGAGCCAGAACCGCTCGAAGAGCCCACACACACCACACTCGAAAAAGACGACGCCCCCTCGCCAGAAGAAACCATGCCCTCAACCCCCCTCACAGAATCCGAAACCCCCTCCGCCTCAACAAGCGCCATAGCATCCCCTTCCTCCCCCGCCTTCCCCCTAAGCCCAAGTACGAAAAAGGGAGGGAAGAAGGGGAAGAAGGAGAAAAAGGAGAAGAAAGAGAAGAAGGGTGGGAAGAAGGAGAAGAAAGAGAAAGTACCGTTTGATTTGGAGGGGGAGGATCCTGAGGATGATTGAGTTCAGAGTTGTGTTGAGTTTTGTTGGTGGGATGAGATGAGATGAGATGAGATGAGAGGTGGATAGATGGAGGGGAGATGAGACGATCACTTGAATTAGTTTCTTTGTATACCTACTTTCTTGGCTGTGCTTGGACATAGCAGTTATCCTTTTATATACCAGATTGAAGAGCGTGTTTGAATGGGATGGATCGGACCTACGTCTATACCTTTTTTTT
>Ga0247778_1000896_pt1 | contig 20623 bp, 17 predicted proteins | sample UWRJL049202B5_FD_179939 | JGI IMG/M metagenome (GOLD analysis project Ga0247778, IMG submission 179939) | Plant litter microbial communities from Arlington Agricultural Research Station in Wisconsin, United States - UWRJ-L049-202B-5 | ecosystem: Environmental > Terrestrial > Plant litter >... | reverse complement strand
CCCACAGAACTCCTCCACCTAGGCCATTCCTACCCCCTAGGCTTCACCTATTTCCGCCCCAGACTGCACAAAGCATTCATGTCCAACGCTAGCCTAACGGACGAAGAGGCGATCAAGAAGGGGATTAAGAGGGCTGAGTTTGTAAGGAAAGGTGAGCTTGATTTTTACCCCACCCGTTTGTCTATACGAGGGAAGCGGGCTAATGGTTGGGTAGAGATTGAAGCTTTGTGAGTTCTTTTTCCTGTTGTCTATTTTATTGGGAAAGTCGTTATTGGTCAAAATTCCGAGCATTCTGCTACCGGTAGTTGGAGAAAAGGCGGCTCGTGTCCGTATCCGTGGTTCCGAGGGGGGGATGGCGGGGAGTCCGGGCAACGACGGGAATGACTTCATTGCGGGAGACGAGATGATCTTTTCTGCAAGAGCTTGGTGTGGCTTCTGCAGTCACTGCATTGCATTTCACAAATGAGGCATCGAAGCATTTACAATTGCTGATAACTTTTACCTCTGAAGTTTTGTTCAGAGAATGCTAATGGGTATATCTACTCGCAGGTACTATCTGAAAAGATACCGAGCGCTGCGCCAAAGATATGACAAAACCTAGGGATCACACAACATGCACGCATCTGCAACTGCAACTGCAAGTCATCTCGGAACGATCTCGCCGGCAAACCTTAAAAGTCGCCACACAACAGAGCTGCCAGATGTGGCATGTAATATCCGGATAAATCGACGCAGCAGCCACAATATAAATCCTTCAGACCCGTGATGCTTGAACACAGCATATCAGCTCGGCGGCTTTTTCTTCCGGGCCCACCATGCTCCGACCTCAAGACATTCTCCCCAGGAGGTCCCGTTGTTCTTGAGCAAGTCGTTCATCATATTCCCCTGCCACCGATCCCACTCGTCCTGTCCTTTGCCACTGGCCTCACGCAGCAGCGGCTCCAGGCTCTCAATCATCTGCACGACCGTCAACAGGGCAGTCCGCCGAAGGGCTGCTTGCCCTGCTGTCAACATCTTGCGGTCCGATTCTCTGCTCTTGCCTTTGGACGAGATGGCGTGGCCATTTGTGCCTTGTGTGACGGCGCCACCGACGCCTTCCCTCTCCCAGCGCACTTCACCGAGGGGAATGGCCAGCCGCCGGCTGTCTATTTCCGCCAGGTCTTCGGATTCTTGGAGGAGCATGGGCCGCATGGTTGTGCAGGGCATCGGCGTCAGCTTTCGCGACTCGAGCGACTTGGATATCCATAGATTGTAGTCCATCAAATATTGGTTCTGCGGTGCAGCTAGTGGTGTTTGTGGTGTCAACGTATATGTGCCCATTGCATTCGTATGCACCTGCTCCTCATCTTCGCTGTCATCTGAATCCTCCTTCGTTGAGGGTGGTGCGTGAGGTAGAAGCATTCGCAATGAGTGATCCCCATCCCAGATCTCCAATGTCCCACCCGGTTTTAAAATTCGTAGATATTCGTCCATCAGTACCTGCTGCATGCCCGTTGTCGGTGTGACCATACTAAGATCCTTGATCATGATCAAATTGAACTCGTCGTCGCGAAACGGTAACGGAACCCGCCGTAAATCGTGCTGCACAAATCGCCAATTCATATCATCATCAGAATCCACACGAGGTGCCAGCGGCGCGATGTCAATTCCTGTAAAAGAAACTGAACTGAAGCCCCTTTGTGAAAAGTGTTTGTGACACATCACGCTCCAAAAGCCCGTGCCGCATCCCACCTCGAGTACACGTTTCGGAGGCTTGCTGTTGAAAGCTGGCGAGCAGACAGGCCCGTTGAAAACCTGGCATAATAGCATAGTTCGGAGAGTCTGCCGGTGCAGTTCTGTAAGGTCGCACGGAAGTGGGTAGGGCAGCGTCATGTCTCGTAAATATCGTCTTCCGTTACGCCTCGCGAACGGTTTCGCGAGTAACACATCGGTGGGAGGAGGGTCGCTCGAGGTGACAGCCGTGAGACCGCTGGATCCTGTTGTGCTCTCAGATATACTGCTTGATCGGCCAACGGTCTCGCCTCGCCCTGCTACCGCCGCGTGAGATTCTCCGATTGAGATGCCATGCTTGCCTCGGGAGCCGCTGCTTCCTGAGTTGGAAGAGGACTTGCGGTTGGCTTTGGCTTCGGCCTGGGCAGCCTGTGCCTGGGCGCGCGCCTTGGTTGTTTGGTTTGCAGCGTGTTTATAGTCGGGTAGTGGTGTTGAGAGAAACATACGATCGTGTGCTCCCGTCTCGTCGGTATAGGTGGCCGCCTTCGCGGTGAGATCTCGGTGTGAGGATTGGTTGGTGGAGGAATTGGAGTTGGAACTCGAGGACGGCTGCTGCTCCAGGTACTTGGTCGTGGATCTCGACTTGGAGCTCGCGCGGGGGGTTTTGGGGGAGGATTTGTGTTTGATGGGTTGTGCTTGGGAATTGAGCGAGATATTGGTGTGTGCAGAGGGAGGTTTTGTTCGATCGGGGCGTTGACAGGTGGAGTTGAAGAAGAAACCCGCTTCAGCCATTATCGTCAAGGATTTGAAGGGTCGAGTCCCACTCCACTGGGCCAGAAGGTCAGCAGCCCGTCAATGTCCACCTCCACTCCTTCGTAGCTCCGATGGCTGGTGATCCCTTGTTTTTCGGCAGCGCACCGGCGTGCAGGCTAATTGAAAATCTGGAGAAAGGCCTTCCGGACTTTTCCAACCCTCCAGCAGCTGGGTCGCTCTGCTTCGCCCGATCCCAAGAGGCTCAGTATAGGCTGCAATTGTAAAGAGCTGGCGCGGGTGGCGATGCGACGCTGGAGTTGTCGCACTATCCTCTCCTTTGGGCCGTATTGGTCTATTCTGGCTTTCGTTACCAGCAAATATCAATGCCGTTAATATCATCTGCTGCATGGGTGTCGACAAGGTAGACAAGCCGGACCTGCCACGTGAAGCCAGCGAACAGGGCAGGCACTCCGTTGATTTCTCCGCATGCGCATGCGACTCTAGGGTATTTCCCCACGAAGCAGCGGGCTCATATGGCAAAAAGAACTGGCGGGCCTTCTCTACAGATCATCCAGCACGCAAAGGGAGATGCCCAGCCTTATGGGGAAGAGATCAAAGACGGCTTGATTAAAGTGATTAAAGTTATCCGGGATAGATGAGATATGACGACGGACAGCGGTGGGCATGCCGAGTCTCAGATTTACATCTTTGATTCATGGGATAGAGCCGATCATTATGGTACCGTTTGCTATTCTCTACCTGACTCGTTACTCGACGTGCCTCTCAGTCATCATTGGATGTGGACTCGATGGTAATAGCTGCAGGAGGTGGTAGCGGCTCATGCATGTAAAGCCCCTCACACAAGTACTTCCCCGCCTCCTTTTGCAAGTAGTACCACTGCAAAGTCTTCAAAGAAAGGCGGGAAATCCGCCAAAAACTGGTCAGTCTGATTGGCTTGGTCTAAAGTTTTTCCGCGAATTCGAGAACAAGTAGTGTCTTGCTGCAAGAAGCCAGGTAGAGTCTCATAGATCTGGCCAGGTCTGTATGAGTTGAGCTCAGATCTAAATCAGGGTCTCAGACCAACCCGTCGAGCTTCCCCAGACCGTTTAATTCGTAGGATATTGCTGTTTCAAGGCGCCTTGAGAAGTCTCAATTCTAAGGAAATCCTTAGAATTGAAAGGAGGTTGTCTAGACCCAATCATCTTCAAGCCGCGAGGCCCATTGCAGCTGGGCCTTGGTCCGCGGGTGCAATGGATACCTGCATATGCTGATCGAGCGTCATCTAATAAAGAATCGTCTTCAGTCCTGTGATCCTGGATCCGCTGCACCAACGCGGGTGTGACTGCAACGGAAGCAAGCCTAACGGATCAATGTAACCTCGATAAAGAACCTGTGACCTGTCAATGTTTCCTGAAATGTTTGAGTTACATGTGCATGTTCTGAAACAAGTCGTCGAATGCTGGCAGACAGGAGTGTGACGTCCGGACGATTGAGCTAGCCTTGGTACCGAGGAACGTTTGGTATGGAAGCCGGTCTCTGAATCCGTCTTTTAGTGTCCATACTTGACCTGTAGATGTAAACAAAACGAGATGTGAGACGAAATATATGGTACACAGCAACTTTGAAGGCGAGAACTTGAGAAAGCAAGTACTACCACTAAGAACTATGTCTGGACTCCTAAGAATATGAATGGGATACTCATGAGGCCATACCACAGTGCAAATCTCATGTATTTTTAGAGGACTAGAATTAATTGAAGGGCCGCTCGGGTATACAATCCGTATCCGTATGCTCTGTGAAAGCTGTGAAAGTGAATCAGACACCTGAACCTGAGTTGGAAAGCTTGAGGATATTGCCAAGGTACACCTCATGGCCTTGTGAGGCATGCAAGGCGTCAACACAGCACGTGATTGTGCCTGCTCACGACACGGCCCTCTGGAGGAGATCAACAAGAAGCATCAAGCACCCTGCTACGTGAAGATCCGGCAACCGCATTGCAAGTACAGAGCCGAGTTCCCTCTCTCTCTCTTGAATCCAAGGTACGTTGATACCCAGCTCTGCGGAGTTCAGCCCCAATCCACTCGACTTCCGAATCTTTGCGCAACCAGCTCACGGTAAAGTCATTTACAGTCTTCGAACCTGCCCCGACTCTCAAGAATCTCTGCCATACCCAGTCGGCATCAGACTGTCGAATATTCCCACGAGCTCGTCTGCAAAGTCACGATAGCCAATTGTATTTACACCCCCAACAAACAGCGTTACCTCCTCGCCATTTTGCCCCAATTGCTGGTCTCGAATAACCTCACGAGAGCGCGTAAAAACACCTTGGGCTCGCGCAGTTCAGTCTCTCCTCTGGAGTGGAAACCTCTCAACTGTGGTAGATGCCGGTACAGCAGACCTATGTGCCAACGAAGAAGGATACGATCCCCGCTCTCCAACCCCCCTACTTGAACCGAGACCTCGAAATATTAGATGGCAGATGGTCAAAGATATTCGCAGCAGACCGCTGGGAACTACTTCTTCCAACATCCTACCACTCACAATCCACGCCATATTCTCCGCAACAGCACCCCTCCCAATAACAACAGATCTGCCTTTTCTACAGAGACCCCATCGCCATCTCGCTCCCCAGACTCAAACTCGCCCGCCCCCAGTTTATACGGCATGTTCCAGCAAGTGGCTCAGCATGGGCAGCATGGCCGCGTCAATGGAGGTAATCGAGGCATGTCGATGATGTATAATTACCAACAACACCAGCAGCATCCACAGCATCAGCATCAAGGGAACAATCTGGCAGATCAAGGCGCACATTCAACCAACGGATCTGCACTCGGGCATCACACTACCTTCTCTTCCGGATTGCTATCAAACTCGACACCAAGCTTCACGCCCAGCGGGCTCCAAAATGGTCATTCTGGTGTAACTCGTGGGCCCCCGGGGCAGCAAATGCAGGCACAGACCGAACATTGGAAGGAACAACTGCTGCTCCACAAAGAGTCCGAAGCTGCAAACGCGCAGATGGTGGATCACCAAGCTCCCAATCACTTTGCAAGGCAGAAAGCGGGCGAAAATCGGGGCTTGACATCAGCATCTAATGTCGACACAGTTGTGGCGGAGGAAGGGGGGGATGTAGAAAGGGGACGACCTTACCATCAAGAAGCGGTGAAACGGCAAGATTGGCATAGTATGGATTTGAGTGGTCAAGGACTCCGAGTACTTGCGCCGCCTCTGTTCAATTATGAATTCCTCAACGAGCTCTACATTGCCTCGAACAAGATCACGGAGTTACCACCGGCAATTGGACAGTTGCGACACTTAAGACACCTTGATGCTTCGTTCAACCAAATTACTCTCCTACCTCGGGAACTGGGAATGTGCACGTATCTCAAGAAGCTTTTGCTATTCAATAATCAGATAAAAGTATTGCCACATGACATCGGGTCGTTACACCAGCTAGAAATATTAGGCATTGAAGGCAATCCGAATTTCGACCAAGTCCAGAAAGAAGAGATTGTCAATAGAGGCACAAAATCCCTCATACAGTTTCTAAGGGAAACATCGCCAAGTAAGTGTCCCAGCCCATCTTTCTCGATTTGTGCTAATTTGATTCAGCGCCTCTGCCTCCTCCGGAACGCCTCACAATCCCTGTTCAAGATATATCTGCAACCCAAGATAAATTCAAAATCGCATCGTTCAACATACTCTGCGACAAGGCTTGTACAACTGCGCTTTACGGCTACACCCCTTCAAGCGCTCTACTATGGGAATACCGTAGGGCGGTGATCCTGGATCAGCTCGTTTCAACGGAGGCCGATATTCTCTGTCTGCAGGAAGTAGACTCGGATACAATGACTGATTTTCTGCAACCTCAACTGTCCAGGAGTGGTTACAAGGGTGTCTTTTGGCCTAAAGCCCGGGCGAAGACCATGTCTGAGAAAGACGCGAAACTTGTAGACGGTTCAGCGACTTTCTACAAAATCGACAAGTATATTCTCCTAGAAAAGCAAGTTGTCGAAATGTCCAATATTGCCATAAATCGACCAGATATGAAGAAAGAGCATGACATTTTCAATCGGGTTATGCCAAGGGACAACATCGGGGTAGTGGTATTCTTGGAGAACAGAATGACCGGATCGAGGTTAATAGTCGCCAACACACATCTACACTGGGACCCAGTGTATGCGGATGTCAAGTTGATTCAGACGGCAATTCTCATTGAGCAGATCAACAAGATGTCCGAGCGATTCACGAAAACGAAAGCATGCCTGGATAAAGGCCAGGGGAGATATGAACTTCCGGACGAGAATGCTCTTCCGGAAACTGAATCTCTGCAGGAGCCAGCACCGTCGATGGAGTACTCAAGCAACACACAGGTGCCGTTCATCCTCTGTGGCGATTTTAATTCGACTGCCGATTCCAGCGTCTACGAGTTACTGTCCAAGGGAAGCATCAAGCCCACGCACAAGGAACTGACCGAGTATTCATACGGCAACTTTTCCAAAAACGGCATTATGCACCCATTCCAGCTGTACTCAGCGTACAGTGCTCTAGACAAAACAGCCAATAAGCTCGCTTTTACGAACTGCACGCCTGGATTCAACGGTGTCATTGACCACATCTGGTTCTCAAAGAACACGCTCGAGCTAGGATCTGTTCTCGGAGGCGTAGATTCGGAATACATGAAGACGGTACCCGGATTTCCCAACCACCACTTTCCCAGCGATCACTTGCTACTAGTGGCCGAATTTGCGGTAAAGGGGAGGAAAGAGAAAAAGTCGCATCCCGAGCCGGATTTTGGGTCTTCGAGCCGGCGGAGGGACTAGAATCTACTATCTATGGGTGCAGTCTAGTCTGGCATCGTGGAACTCTCATTTCTCGTGTATCATCGGACCGGCGGAAATGGTGTTATAGGTTGAGTGGATGGTTTGCATGAATGGGTTTTCAATAGGAAACACATCTCTAAATGCAAAATGACTTTTGTTTTTTGAGTCTCTGTCTGTGTCGTGCGTGCGTGCGGTTGAGAGGTGTTTTGATAGGAGGCGTTTCTCTCTAGCTGCCATGTTCGTTGGTTCATTGGGTTTGATTGGTATCATTTGGTTTTGCATCTACGGGGGGTATACGAGCGGTTGTGGGGTAGAATGGCTGATGACCTGTCCTAATTATATACATGGCTCCTTTTCTTGTTCTGTGAAATCATATACATTGGCCCTGTGACAGCAAGTGCTTTACTTTGTTCCTACTCTCACAGCTTCTTTTTACTTGAGCTAGGACGTTGCTGTGAGCCCGCCTCAGCTAACGTTTCTACTCTCGCCTAAGTCTAAACGGGACAATCAGCAGGAACTAACAAGATACCCGGTCATTATTTACCTCGGGTTTCGCCTCGTTCGGCAGGTAACGGGTGCTTACAAATATCAGGGGGGCTACCCGTGAGCTCAACGTCATCCCGCATCATAAACCATCTCACAGTCAGTTACACACACATATCCCTTCAAACGCCATTCCCAAACAAAACAACAACCCAATAGAACCCCCCAAAAACTACCTACCATGGCATCCTACATCTTCTGGCCCAAAAAATACCTCCCCGGCACAACCGACAACTTCGTCTCCAACGAAGTAATCGTCGCCAATCTCTCCGCCTCCCAAATCTGGCCCCTCCTCTCCAACATCACCAAATGGTCCTCCTACTACTCCAACTGTTCTCAAATCACGCCTCCCACTTCCGGTCCCTCCCTCTCCCAAAACGACAAATTTTCTTTTTCTACGTTCGGTTTTCCGCCGCTTCCGTGTGAGGTTCTGGAATCTGTTGCTCCCGAAAAGGGGAAGCCGGGACGCTTGGCGTGGGAGGCGAACATGGATGGCGATGAGGAGAGTAAGGTTGATGTTTATCATGCGTGGATTGTGGAGGATTTAGAGGGGGGGAGGGTGAGGATTCTGACGCAGGAGTCTCAGAGTATGTCCCCTGTTTTCATTGAATTGAAGGAGCCGAAATCTTCGGGGATTTTCTTCGGGGGCTCGGCGCCTGAATAATCTGAGTATTTTCTCGAAAATCATATACTAAGTTATCTATAGTTGGGAAGCCGGCTAAGGAGTTGGCGGAGAAGAAGCCGAATCCGATGTTGAATGGGCATCAGGAGTGGTTGGATGGACTTGTGGGGACTGCGAGGAAGGGCAGTTAGGTAGTTCACAATGGAGGTGATGATTTAGTTCTTCGAATTCTGTCATGGGAAGGTGTCATGGGAAAGGAGGCTAGAGTAAAGGTGTACTTGACTTAGGGAAACGTTATTCTCGCAGGCCTCCCTTGAACCAAAGGAATAATGGTCTTCAATAAATTCCAACTTGAGCCTTGCAGTCGTAATTTCAACTCGGGAGACTGCGTCCTACAGGGAATCACGAAATATTCCATTCTTAGTGGGACGAAAGGAGGTTTTTTATTCTGAGAGAGGCTAACACCCCCCTTTTATTCGCCGTCGCCGATTGGCTGGAGGAGCAGAAGAGTGGGGCCAACGGGACGTTACCAAATCTTTCGTATGACCAGATAACCTACACTGCACCGGCACGCATCATAACAATTGTCTTGCTTCTCTCGGCACATGGCTGAAAATGACCCATGCTGATTCGCTGACTGAATGCGATGTATAGTATTGACATGGACCCCGCATTTCTGGTGTTACCACCTACCAACGAGGCACAGTAACCTGGTGAACGACCCAAACCCCGGGATGTGAGTTGCATCCTCGCAGAGCCCGTCTCTACGATACGATGTCGACCGACGGTACGCCTGAACTCAAACTTGTTATTGAGCGCATATCCAAAAACGCAGCGCTTGGTACTTCAGCAGCCGTAGAATCCAGCGGTGAACTGCGCGGCTATTTGCGGATAAGCAGGAGAGAAGCCCTGGTTCTTCGCGATATCTCAATATATTTCGAGGGTGGGTTTTCAAAAGCCCAGGGAATAAAGACTAAATCATTGTACAGGAGTATCAAGAAATTGGATTTCACCAAAATCATCGGTTCAGTTGTACATCCCGATATTCAAGGCGGAACGCAAAGTATTGGTCGCCATCCGTTTACCGTTCAAGCTCATGCTAATACATATCCCAAAGTTCCTCAGCCAAGCTCAGAATACCCCGCCAACAGATCTAATTCCATCCTATTCTCAAGATAAATTCGTTTACAAGGTTCCTTTCCATTTCATCATCCCCACAGTTCTTCCGAATGTGGACACCAACTTGCCTCGATATTGCTCACAACTTCCTCCTTCGGTGGAGCTTGGACAAGTGATCATCGACAAAGCCAACGGAACTCGATTCGCCCAGCCAAGTATTCAGTATTATGTAAAGGCTATTGTGGGGTTTACTTCGGGAGAAGCACCAAGTCAGACTCGCAAAGTCGCCGAAGAAGTTGCACCAATTATTATTTCATCTTACACCATCGAAAATCCCCCCACGGATGTACGAGACTTCCCAGCAGAATTCAAAGAAGCGGAAACTCAGCCTTTAAAGCGTCATTTATTTCAGAGTTCACTCGGAATGATGAAAATATCAACCCGAGAGCCTCCTGCGATGAGCTTCAGTGATGGATCGGCAAATGGCAGCACAACGGTCTCTTTGAAACTTGAACTTCAGTCGCGGAATTCGAGTGAAATTCTTGAGATGCTTGAAAGTTTGACTTTCACTATCCTTTCATTGATGAGAGTCAAGACATTTTACTCTTTGAAGTCCTTCCCTAGGCTACCAAGTCTAAGTCTTTTGGATGCTGAAAATACGGCGAGGCTTCGTGATGAACTGATCAAATTGGAATCGCATACGGAGCAACGACTTTCATGGGACTATATCTATGATCTAATGGATCAAAATCAAGGTTCGTTGGCCCGCTTTTTGGTCTTGCAGTGAGTTAACATTGTACTGTAGATGCACTCGAAGCAAAACCAGTCGCTCAAACCAATAAACCTCTAAGCGGAAGATGGGCAACGATTCTGGATCTTCCGATAAAAGTGGATCATCGTCTTATTCCTACTTTCTGCACTTCCGTAGTTGCGCGCCTTTACAGTGTGATCGTTCGAGTCAAAGTAGCTGGAGCTCGATCCGGACCTTTTGATCTGGAAGTTCCGCTTCAGGTTATAAACTCTCCTCCTAGCAATATTCAACCAGAGGACTTGCCTACACGAGACTCACAGCAGTCAGAAGATCTTCAGAAGGAATCTGAGATTGGACTGGAGAGTGATGGTGAATCGGTGAGACAGAATCCATTATGGCATGCAGCAGAATTATAGCAGTACTGACTATTTGCAGGAGCAGCAGCAAAAAGACCCGCCTCACTACTATCCTTGATTCCCAATTACTGGTAGGGGTGATAGTTGAAAACTAGAAGAGATAGTTTTTCGGTGTGTCAGCCTTACAAAATATGGCGTGGCACATTCCCTACTACCTCCAGCCTTTGCAAGCACTCAGTCGCGCACCTATGTAAGCTCTAGTTTGCTCGAAGGCATCGTTCCATCCAATGAGCAGGCGCAGCACTATGCCACAGAGCCAAGATTGGTAGCAGGGGGAGGCGCATGCCGGAACAATATATAAAATTTAAGTAGTTGAATTGAGTAGATGTCACGGCGCCCATGTGACTCGTACTACACATGTGATTCACCTCGACCTAGTAGCGCTAGTCCTGTACTTAAGGAGGCCTCCTCCCACCTTTAGCTAGCTCTCCACTCAATATTCTAAGTTACTACGTAAGAGTTGTGGCCACAGCTCCCCGCCACCTTTAAGCGAGATTACACCCCTTTTCATTTCCTACCCTCCATTTTGAAAAATTAATAACAATTCAATCATCAATTATTCTTGCCCCAAATTTAAAATATTAATAAATATCTTATTATTTTTTTCTATTTTATACACCTGGGGAAAATTAGAATATTTTTAAATATTCTAAAATATATTAAATATAATAAAATAAAAAAAACTAAATTGATATTTATATCTAATTAAAAATCTCTCAAAATTTTACCAGATTGATTTATAAAAATTCATTTAATAAAATTATATACAAAAGAAAATATTATTAATAATTATTATTCAATAAATATAATGTAAAGGCCAAATAATAAGAAGAGTATACCGCATCCCTTTTAATAGCGGTTTGAACTCAATAATGAGGAAAAAGAATCTTGTATTGGTTGTTCTTTCTACGGAAAGAGAGATCTTGCATTTATATGCAAGATCTCAGGAAACTAGTTAAATCACATGATCGAGCCAATCACCTGATCACCCACTACAATAATATATATTAAATTATTTGCTATATTATTTTTAATTATATTATTAGAAAATTCTCATTTAAATAAATCTATATTTAATTATATCTAATAACTTCCGTTTGCATTATTTGCCGCATACTTAAAAAATATAATTATTGATATTGTATTATATATCCTCGATCTTTTATAAATTTTAATTAAAACAAGAAATAATTAATTTTTATATATAAATATTATTAATGGAGGATATCCGAATATATAATTATTAAGGAAAATAGAGGGGACTAGTGAAAGATTATATAAAATAATAAAATTATATTTGATATTAATAAAAATAACAAAACCTGGATTATATATAAAATAAATAAAAAATATTATCCGAATTATATAAAATTTATTTATAAATCCAGAAGATTTTTTTTAATAATTTGGGGCATTTTAAGATAAGATTATAAATTTTTATTAATTTTTATAAAAAAGTTCCCAGGATAAAAAAACATATATTTTAGAATTTATTTGAAATAAATATTAAAGTTTATAATTTTTCTATTATTTAAGATCCTTGGTTCGGATTATATTTATATGGAAACAGATCTAAAATCTATAAAAGAAAAACCTGATTTCTATATTTAGAACATAGAATATATAACTTCAATTAACCTTTTTCCTTATCTGATCTAAATTTTATTAAAAAAATCTAGAAATAATGATGCAGTAAATGCTGTGTGTATATATATTTAGAGATAATAGTGCTATAAAGGCAGGAAGTGAGATTATTTATATATATGGTGCCTCAGGCACCAAGGCAGCCAGCACGTAGTGCAATACGTGCAATAAATAGATAAAAAACCAATTAAATATTATAATATATAAGTCAAGAATTAAAAAGATATTAATAAAAATAATTTAAGGGTTTTAAAATCAAGTGGATCCATATAATTATTATTATTATATAAAACAATTGATCTATAAAATCGAAGACATTATTTATATTAAAGATCTAATTATTATCAATTAAAATTTCAATTATAAAGTTTTTAATTTGGATACATAATAGTTTATTTAAAAAATATATAGGTTTCGCTTAAGTGGTGGGGAGCTGTTGGCACAACTCTTACAGTGGGTGGCCATATCTCTACGCGACTCAAATATTAAACGAAGCCCCTACTAATTATCCACCACATATTTTATCCATTATTCAAGTAACTGTGAAGCTATTCGGATTCTGAGGATTATATATAATTGGCTAATTATTATTATATAATCCTGCTATTTCAATATTTTATATATTATCTATTTAAAACTTTCATAATATTTATATATTTTTGTATTCTTTTAACTAATTTATTTAAAAACTCTAGTTTCAATATTTCTTAAATTTTTTATATATATTAAATCATAAAATCTATAATAATATTATTATTTTTTATATTTTTAAATTCAGAATATATTTTATCAATTTCTATTTTTAATATTTTTTAGAAATTTTTTATAAAATTCAAATCTGGCAAATATAGAGACTAATCTATCATTTTTATTTCCATTTTTGTAAAAAAATCTTACATTTTGTGAGTTTTATAGATTGATATATTATTTTATATAAAAATATTATTATTTTCGAATATAATCGGGAGGTATTCGTGTAATATTTTGATATAAACTTTGGTTATAATATCCCCCTTTTTTGCATTTTAGTCCCCCTTTATTATTAAATTAATATAATATTTGAAATCAAAGTAAGCCTAGAATATTCATATTTTTCCTTTTGATATTTTAATTTAGATTATTTATAATTTTAAAATTTTATTTATTATAATTTATTAACAATTGCTCGGGGTATATAAAATCTAATGGAAGGATAGATTTACCCCGCCGTTAATATATCCACTTGATAATACCCCCCTTACTATATTTAATAAAATATTCATTTAATTATTTTAATTTCTACCAGAAAAATATAAAATATTTATTATATTTTATAATTTATATAAACTATAACCAAATATATTTTTCGGTTAGAAAAAATCTCTGTTTATAATATTATTTTTGAATTTTTGAATTTTTGAGATATTGATATATTATTTTTTTAAAAATATTAAAAATATAGTCAATAAAAAATATTTAAATAATAATTTTTGGATTTAGTAAAATATAATATTATATTAAATATTTATTTTTATCTATAAAAATACTAAATTTATCGGGTCTAGAAAGGATAATATAAAAAATTTAATAAGATATATTTTTGAAAATAATATAATAGGTCGAATTAGAAAGGTTTTTTAAATATGTAATAATTATAAATTTAATATTATGGTCTCTAGATCCTATTATATATAACCATTGATTAAAAGATATTTTTTCTAAAAGAAAACAAAGGGTGCCAGTGGCTCTAAGTATTTAATTATATAGGAGGTTGGTAGGAAATATATAAATTTAGCGCGTTTTATTGGTTTTTTAAGCGAATCGCGTAGACATATAGCCACGCACTGTATATAGAGTGCCTCTTGTGATAGTAGAGGCTGTACCTCAACTCAATTCAAGTGTTTTTGAAACTCATTCAAAACCATTTAAATATAATTTAAATTATTTCTCATGTAACTAATATGATAATAATTAATAGGGATTATCGAATTAAGATTACCAAATTATCGGAAATAATTTCAGTTGCCACGATATTTAATTTATTTTAATAAAATATTACATTTATTACTTGGTTGATAAAAGACCTTAAAATCTGATTTTTAATTATTATTGATTTATAATTTATAATAATTTATAAAATTATATAAAAAATTATTAAAAATACAAAAAAAAATAGAAATTAATAATTTATAATCTCAATACTGCGGCTTGTTATATTGAATTTAGCGATGATTCGTTTTAGGCAAAACTCGCGCACGAGCTAATCGCTACTTTCATGTTCGTAAAGTTGCGCTTACCTTTCGCTCTTCAATCTTCTTACGCTTGAATTCTCCCTTCTAACAGTTCTCTTCGTTCATATGCCATCATACCCATCTTCGCTAGGACTGGCTTCATTCTCTACATTAGCCTCGCCGCAGCTGAAAAATACACCAATGCATAATCAACAGAAAGTCTCAGTTTAGACTCCATTCTGTTGCTTCAAATTCGATATCCCTCAACTATCGCTACGATAATCTGGCTGCTCAGCCGCATGATATTGGGCAAAATACGAAAGCGAGTTGAGTATGGGCGGATTACTTTCCTTTGCTGTGCCATTATTGCGGCTCAGCACAATCACGTTTTTCGGTGATTACGAGAGTAAAATGTTCTAACCGCCTAAATAGGTACTATCTCCCGGTAGGGTAGGGGGGAAAAGCTCTAATCATCGAGCGATCTGATCTGGTCAAGAAGCAGCGAGCAGGCGCTTGCTTCCACACTGTGGCGTTCGACAGCTCGAATCCGGTCTTGCCGCAGGCACGACGTGCAAGGAGAAATGTCTTCAGCTTATGCTTACCGGCCATTAGTTAAGGCACGAGTGGAGATCCGGCTGCTCACGCTGGACCATCCACCCACACCGCTCAGAGACGCTCATGGCGAGCCTGAGACTCGCCGCCTAATATCAGGCTCACTCGTCCATATCTCTCTCAACGAAAGGCCTTCCTACAAGGCACTCTCCTACGCCTGGGGCGCTCTGGCATCCCCAAGGTATCCGATCCTGGTTGACGGCGATGCCGTAATGGTCACACAGAACCTTCATGAGGCATTAGAGTTGTTCCAGACGCTTCCCCGCATCCCTACCCTCTGGATTGATGCCGTGTGCATTAACCAAGCAGACGACGGCGAGAAGCGCACGCAGGTACCCTTGATGCATCGCATATACGGTGAGGCAGAAGAGACCCTCATCTGGCTCGGCCCTGCGGCGGACCAGAGTACGGAAGGGGGTTTTCAAAATTAATGCAATAAGGCGGTGAGCTCATTCTGCCGCCGCCTTTAGCTTCCATCACCTTCTCTCCTATTCATCACCACCATTCTCTATCAACTACCATCACAATGGGACGCATACGCCCTGAATACAAGACTCCCAAGAAGTCTCGGTTCTTCCACTTGCTAGAACAAGGTAAAAACATTCCTATTACAGTTAAAGAGTTGAAGATTGATTCCTCTACTATTTGGCGTTGAACAAAACGATTTTATACTGATGAACCTAAATGTATTATTAAAAAACGTCTAACTGTGAAACTATTAGGTCAACCACGTATTATAACGGACAAGTATATCAAATAAATAATCTAATAAATCACTAAATATTATAATCGCCATATTCTATCTCTTGAGACCATTGCCAAAAAAGCTTGTAATATCATAGTCAAATATCTGATATTATTAAAAACTTGGCAACGTTAGGAATATTATTATTATATTTCTAATACGAAATCCTTTTTTTCTACAACTCAAAAGTTAATATATTATATCTTTGCAATCGAGAATTATGACTGTTTGGTGATATATTAACACAAAAACATATATATAGATAAGATTATTATACGTATTAATTTAAAACGCTATATTAAAATTTTAAAAACACAAGATGAAAAAAGAAGACTTGATTATATTTAATTTATATTTAATTCTGGAAAAAATTTTATAATATATTAGGCAACTATTGATTACAATTTCAAGAGTTAGCTCTATTTTGTAAACATGGATGGAGACGGCAAAAGGTTTATACAAAAGAAATATAAAAAACAGATTTTATGAGGGTTATTGAAGGATATATTTGTAAACAAAGAACGGCAATCGCAAGGTTTTTTTTATATAAAAAATGGGAGCCATATTTATAAATTTAAAAACACAAAAAAGAACAAAAAATTCTACAATACTGCAAAAGTAAAATACTATATTTATATTTTATTTTAGCCAGGAAATAATCCAGACCTTAATTTTATTAAGAATGTATAAAAGATTTTAAAACAAAAAATTAGAAATAGGAATCCTTATGGGGGCTAGAATCTTAAGTAATTAAAGGATGTTTTTGTTGATATTTGGGAGAATAAGATTATAATGGAAGATTTTAATAAATTTATTAATTTTATACCTCAGAGGATCGGGAAGGTTATAGTTAAAAAAGGAGCTCAGACTCCCTATTAAAAGCGGCATTGGATATACACTGTAAATGGCATAGCTTAGTGGCAGAATCCCCCCTGTCATTGCATTAATTTTGAAAACCCCCTTCCGTACCGAAGCCATTCGACTTCTTGTCGGCTGGGCAGACAGATTTGCGGCTTTCCTCGACGAGCATGGCGTTGATGGTGTCTACCCTGATACGCCACTACGAGAACTTATGATCCAGATCACTGACGGCTTCCCGGTGGCCCCATGGATTCAGCCAGTCGCGAGATTGTTCGCACGATCATGGTGGCACCGTGTCTGGGTCATGCAGGAAGTTATCCTTGCAAAGAGAGCGATCATCCATTGCGGTGACGTCGCGGTTGCCTGGAGCAACGTTGAGCGGGTTATCGAAATGTTTTCGTATCCGGATGCCTGCAATGGCCTGGACGTCATGGCACTTGCGCTGCAGATCTGCCAACACGCCCATTTGAGGAGGTTGCGTCTCGACTACCTCGGTCGCTACCGGGACTGGTTACCTGGGCTTACCTGGGAGGAACTGCTCGGTATCATTTGCGATTGGCCTTTTATGCCCGAGGCGACTGACGAGCGCGACCGCATCTATGGTCTCATGGGCTTGCTGCTAGAGGAAGACCGCGTCAACGTTCCGGTGGACTACTCCAGTGAGTCGACGGTGGCAAGAATAGCTTTTGACGTGAGCTGCGTCGTGATCGGACGGATAGGCCCGAGATGCATGGTATACTGCAACGATGCACGCCTGCGGCCCTCTGGCCTTCCCACTTGGGCTCCAAACTGGTATTCCTGCCAATCAGGGAATTTTCGAGCCTGGAACGACGTCTATTGCGCTGCCAAGGGCACGACCTGGACTCCTAGGTTGCTTTCCATATCATTCGCGAATCCAAAACTCAAACTGAGAGGAATACTGGTAGGTCATATCGGAATGGCTTTGACAAAGGATGCGAAATCGTCTTCCGATAGCAAGCCGACATTGCAAAATCTTCAATCATGGGAATTCGAACTTGCCTCTAATTTGCGGAAGATATCGGGTGCAGGGCGTATAGGGTCTGCTGCGAGCTTTTGCGACAGGTTGTGGTGGCTCGCCATAATGGGCGTTCCATCCTCAGGCCGTTGGCCTATTACCGACTTTGAGCGAAGACAACTGCTGGCTGCGTACGAGGTCTTCGTGGGGATGAGACAGCCCCCCGACTCATTGGATGTTGACAAGCGTCACGACTGGTATGAAGAGGAATCCGCGTTCTACCGCAATGCTCTCAAGTTCGACAAATATCGCTCGTTTGTGACTTCGAATGGATACCCAGGGCTAGGGCAGGCGAATCTCCAAGTGGATGACAGAGTTGTAATATTCCAAGGCTGCTCCGTGCCGTTCACGATACGCCAACGGGAAGATGGCGATTACCATTTGAATGGACCTTCTTATATCTTGGGTATTATGGATGGGGAAGCAATTGAAAATGGCCCTGATTTCCAGGAAATTGTCCTAGTTTGAAGGGCGAGATGTAGAGCCAGACCATTGAATTAATTTTATTGAAGCAAATTATTTTGGTTCCCTTTCCAGTGGGCGGTATTGAAAGGCTCGGTTCAATCGTACTCCTGCGAACAATGCACAGCTCTGAATAGCATGACAGGCAGCGATCACGTCCAGCTATCGTTTTAATGCAACAGAGGAAACAAAAGAGGATAAGCTTACCATACTTAGAAAACTAATAGATCATCTGATAAAAACATAATTTTTATAAGATAAAAAGAAGTGGGAGTCAAATAATACTGTAGCCGCCTATGTAGCGCAGGCAGCCCTTGATATAAGGAAATATAAGGCATATTATAGCCAATAAAAGAGCAGGACCCGGTTCGAGCTCCTGAAAGTCCCATTAATATAACTTGTTGGATAATGGTCTTTTTGAGGAGAAGCCAGGAGAAAGAGAACCACCTGAAATAAAATTTAAAATATTAAAAATATTAAAAATTTGATTTATTTTTTAGTATAAATATTTTAAATAAATTAATTTTATTAATTGAATTTTTATTATTATCCTAAAAATTATTTCAATTTAATTTTTTTTAATTTTTTTTATATATTTATATTTATAAATATTTTAAAAATATTATAAAAGGAATTTTTATAATTATAAAAATTTATTTATAAAAATTATATTTTGAATAAATTGAAATATTAATTTATTATTATAATATTATTAATTTTTAATTAAAATCAAAAATAGAATAATTTAATATTTTATTTATTTTATTTAATTTATATTCTAATTTTTTTTTAAATTTATTTCATAAATTTTTTATTTTTTAATAAATAATTAAATAACAATTTTAACAACGATTTTGTAATAATTTTTATTTATTTAAAATTAATATATTAGATTTAGAATATTTTTTTTCTATTTTAATTAATATTTTAATTTTTTTAATTTTTTGTTTTTTTTTATAGAATTTATATTAATTATTTTTTATAAATTTTTTAATTTTTTATTTATTAATTTAATAATAATAAATTTATAACAAATACATATTTTGGGAATATTTTTAATATTTTTAAAATAAAAATTATATTAAATATTTTTATTAATATAATAATAATAATAATAATAAAATTAAAATAAATATATTAAAAATTAAATTTAATTGATTAAATATTTTTTGTGTTAAATAATTATTATAAATTTATTATTAATTAAAAATATAAAAAAAAAATATTAAAAAATTTAAATATTAAAATTTAACAATTTCAAATAATAAATATTATATTATTATTTTTTTGAATAAAAATAAATAATATTAATATATAAAAAATTATTTTTATTTTTATTTAAAAATTTAATATTAAAATTTTTTAATAAAAAATTAAATAAATAAAATTATATTATTATATCAAAATAATAAATTATAAATAATCCAAATTTTATTAAATTTTTAATTATTTGATTTAAAAAATTTTTAATTAATTAATTAATTATTTTATTTTTAAAAATTTTATATTAATAAATAATAAAAATTATTATAATAATTTGTTAATTTATTTTGATTATTTAATTTTTATTTGACCAAATATTATAAGTTTAAAATATTTTTAATAAAAATAATATATAATAAAAAAATAAAATTTTATTTTTTTATATATACTAATATAAAATTTATTTTTTGGAATTATAATAATAAAGAAAAATTTTAATAAAATTACTCAAATAAATAACAAATTTTATTTAATTTAAGATATTTGAATTATAAAAATATAATTGAAATATAAATAAAAGATTTATAATAAAAAAAATAATATTAAAAAAAATTTTATAAAAAATTTTATTGTTTTATTGTTTTTTTTGATATAATTTATATTTTTATAATTATTTAAAATTAATATTTAAATTTAATAAAAAAAAAATTTTTTTTGCAATAAAATAAATATAATTTATTTATAATATTTATAATTTTAAATTTTAAATTTTTTGATATTATATAAAAAAAAATTGAAAAAAAAATAAAAATAAAAATTGAAAAAAAAATATTATAAAATAATAAAAAATAATATATAATATAATTAAAATATTTGGAAATAAAATATATTATAATTTATTAAATTATGACGGGTACGGAAGTGAGGGCATAAACTTCATTAGATTAGAAAGGATGGAAACTACGGAATGAAAATATATATAAATAGCCGAGAGAAGCTTGGCTACTACTAATCTTCCATTTATATATCTTAGAATAGGACCTTTAATTTTATTTCAACATTTTTATTTTATATTAAAGTATTCTAGTATTTTTTTTTTTTTTTTTATTTTTT
>Ga0247778_1000895_pt1 | contig 20634 bp, 20 predicted proteins | sample UWRJL049202B5_FD_179939 | JGI IMG/M metagenome (GOLD analysis project Ga0247778, IMG submission 179939) | Plant litter microbial communities from Arlington Agricultural Research Station in Wisconsin, United States - UWRJ-L049-202B-5 | ecosystem: Environmental > Terrestrial > Plant litter >... | reverse complement strand
GCTGGTATTGTGACCGTCCGCATTCATCGTATAGGTCTGACCGTTCTTCGAATTGTTATAGTTGATCGAACCCAGATCGGTCAGCGATAACCCCATCCGTAATTTATAGGTATCACCGTTAGGCATCCATTCATAGACCAGGCCCAGGTCCAGGCCCCAGCCATTGCCGCTCTGTTTGTTGAATACATGCGAGATACTCGCCCCGGCCCCCAGTTCATCCAGGTTGGGGGAGTATTGCGTGGTCACATCCGCATTGAGCTTGGCGATATTATTCAGCGGATCGATGTTGATCGTCATTTGACCGGACGAGAGACTGCCATAGCTCAGACCGGCCAAATACTTCGCTGTGAAGCCAGCTTTTAGACGAGATGTCCTCTTTTCCATCACGATACGGCCAAAGGACAGACCCGCCTCGGCAAAAGTATTCACCTTGCTCTGCAGGCTCCTGTTGATGATATCTAAGTTGTAGAAGGCAGGGTCGGTGTTGCCCAGCAATTGAAAAAGGGAGTTGCCGAGATTATATACATTCCCGACACTCCTTACACGCGTGATGATGCCGATGGCATCCCGCCGGTCGATATTGAACATGCCCGAAGGACCCAGTATATCGACATTGGTGTAGAGGTATTTGTAGTCGGGCTTATTGATCTTATAGTATCCGTCGCCTTCGGAAAGGTTGGAGAACTTCAGGGCGAATAATTTGCTGCGGTCCAGCTCATATGCGTTATTGCCCCCAAACCCGCTGGCAGCAATGATATTGACGTTGACCTTGTATTTGCTCCCGGCAATAGTGGCAGGGTTCAGCACGACGCCGTTGATACCGGAATAATTATCATAGCCGTAGCCGATAAAAGATTGGGAGGAGGCAGCCAGACCCAAAAGGATGGCCAGAAGGAGCATCGCCGCCTTGGGCATACTCATTAGACGACAGGTCCTTGCGACCGCCTGCGTGCACACTTGGTTTTTCATATACTACGGGTCTTGGTTCTTTTATAGGATGAGAACACGAGGGTTCTCTGTAGAATATAAACGAAAAAAGCCCCATTCTATTGTAATAGACACGGGGCTTTTACGGGTAGAACTACCATATTGCCTAACGCATAGCGTATTATTTAACTACGCATCCTCACTTTTCCCAACTCCCCACTCACTCCTCGCTACTCACTCCTCGCTACTCACTCCTCACTCCTCATCACTCCCAACTCCCAACTCACCACTCACCACTCACCACTCACCCCTCACCACTCACCCCTCACCACTCACCACTCACTACGGTTTCCCCAACGCCGCCACATCCAGGGGCTTGTTCACTTCTAATTTTTCCACGCTGCTCTTGGCGCCAAAGCCGCCCGCCACGATCGTATTCGGGAATATAAACCCTTCCGCATTCTTCTGATAATCACTAAAGTCGATATTCATGGTACCGTCCCCATTGCCCCTTCTGCCACCGCCCTGACCGGAACCGCCGCCGCCGCCCATCATACCCCCGCCCTTGCGGCTTTCCCGCAGGACATAATAGCTCTGCACGTCAAGGGAATAGGTGATCTCCGCACCGCTGGCCGGGGTCAGCTTCAGCATATAGCATTCTTTGCCTCCGACCGTATCCTTGCCCGTCAGTTCGACTTTGGATCCTTTGGCGGCATAGTCAACGAGAGGCGTCAGGTCCATCTGCCCCTGCAGGGCCTTCAGTTGCTCATCGGGGAGGGGCTTGAACTCGCCGCCATTGCGGGGGTTGGAGGCCCAGGCCTTGGTGGGGGTGACAATGATCACGATATTACCCATCCCAAACGAGATCTCCTGGCGGTACAGCTTATCCTTCACCTTATAAGTTTTGGTGCTGACTTCGGTCCCGTTGCCCATGACGGCGGTCATCTCCATATAAATGGACTGCAAGGACAATAATTTATCCTTGCCACCCATGGCAGCGATATGTTTGTTAACGACCTCCTCGGCCGTTTGGGCCCGGACCCGGGGAGAGGCAACCAGCAAAAGGAGGACGGCGGATAAGAAGACAGAGCGTGTGCGATTCATATTACAGGTTTTATAAATAATAATAAGTCTCCTAAAATTAGCGTTAATTCGCGTTCTATGCAGCAAATTACAGGAAGGATCGTAGACATATTTCAGCAGAGGATTTACAAGGGCCAGGTCACCATCGTGGATGGCAAGATTCAGGCTATCAACACATTACCCGAAGACGCCGATGCCGCAACCGCCGCCCCCCTGCCCTATATCCTTCCCGGGTTCGTCGACGCCCATGTGCATATCGAGAGCTCCCTGCTGATCCCTTCGGAATTTGCCCGGCTGGCGGTGGTCCATGGAACCGTGGCGACGGTCAGCGATCCCCATGAAATTGCCAATGTCTGCGGCCTTCCCGGGATCGAATTCATGATCCGCAATGGCCAGTCCGTTCCTTTTCATTTTAACTTCGGGGCGCCCAGCTGTGTGCCGGCAACGGCCTTTGAGACCGCAGGCGCCGTCCTCGACGCAGCGAAGGTGGATGCATTGTTACAACAGGACAATATCAAATATCTTAGTGAGATGATGAACTTCCCGGGCGTGCTGAACAAGGACCCGGAAGTACTGGCCAAAATAGCATCGGCCCAGCGCCTGGGCAAGCCCGTGGATGGTCATGCGCCGGGCCTGCGGGGCAAGGACGCACAACAATATATCGCGGCGGGTATCAGCACCGATCATGAATGTTACACGGCCGAAGAGGCCTTGGAGAAATTGCAGTATGGCATGAAGATCCTCATCCGCGAGGGCAGCGCCGCACGTAATTTCGAGGCCCTCATCGGGCTCATGAACGAGCATTTTGAAAACATGATGTTCTGCAGCGATGACAAGCATCCGGATAGTCTCCTCGCGGGCCATATCAACCAGCTCTGCGCCCGGGCCGTTGCAAAGGGCATCGATGTATTTAAAGTCTTACAGGCCGCCTGCATCAATCCGGTCCTGCACTACAAGTTGGATGTGGGGCTCCTGCGGGTGGGTGATGCAGCTGATCTCGTGGTGGTAGAGGACCTGGAGTCATTCAGGGTTGTGCAAACTTACATAAAGGGTATTGTTGTGGCCGCTTCCGGGCAAAGCCACATTGCCTCCTCACACATCATTCCAGCCGCGCCGCCGGTCTCCGGTACATCCATGCTCGAGGCCGCACCCATCAATAATTTTCATGCCGACCCGCATGTCGCCGCCGACTTCACCTATCCATTGGACAAGTGGGGCGAAGAGGAGAATGTAGAACAGGTCTATGTCATCGGAGCATTGGATGGGCAGTTGATCACCGATAAGATCATCGTCCCCGTAAAGGATGTCCAGCCCGTGGATGGTCTGCTGCGCAGCAACATCGAAAAGGATATCCTCAAAATAGTCGTCATCAATCGTTATATCGCAGCCCCCGTCGCCAAATCATTCATCCGGGGCTTTGGTCTCCGGCGCGGAGCCCTGGCCTCTTCGGTTGCCCATGACAGTCACAACATCGTGGCCGTCGGCGTGGATGATGAGAGTATCTGCCGGGCTGTCAATCTTGTCATCGCCCAGAAGGGCGGCCTCGCCTGCGTCGATCCGGGTACAGGCCCCGTATCCGCCCCTCCCGCCCCCGGTGCCGGCGCTACGACACCCGCCCCTGCACCACCCCCCTTCTCTGCGATCACCCCCACCATTCCCGGCGACACCACGGATCCCCTGGCGCCCAGCGCCACCGAACTGATCCTACCCCTGCCCGTCGCCGGCCTCATGAGCCTCGACGACGGCTTCCGCGTCGCCGAAACCTACACCGCCATCGACCAGTTGGCTAAGACCCTGGGCTCCCCCCTGGGCGCCCCCTTCATGACCCTGTCCTTCATGTCGTTGCTGGTGATCCCATCATTGAAGTTGAGTGATCTGGGGTTATTTGATGGAGAGAAGTTTAGGTTGTTGTAGGAATCCTAACGCCCAAATTCCCTCCACCAAAAAATGGAATGATTATCAATTTTGTAGCTATGGGTATCCCTGGTTGTATCACCAGATGCCATAGATATATCCGTTCTCAAGACTTGCAGAACTCCATTATGGATATGAAACTCATTGATTGTTTTTTCCTTAAGATCATGATCCGGGATATTTCCAGGATCAATGGTTGCACTTGGGCTTATTTTTAAATAGTTTTTAAATCGAGAAACGGTTTCCACACTATCATGATAGATGGACACAGTTTTCAATTTATCTTGAAAGGAGTCATTTTGATACTCCAGGGAAATGAACCTGTCCTGCCCTATATAATGATAAACAATAAGATCAAGCGTGTCAGAAAGAACGTTAAAATGAGTAGCCCAATAATTATTACTTTTTATATAATTTAATGAAGAAGACCCAATTTTAGAATACCAGCTGATTAGCGTTACCCTGTCAGGAGCGATAGAATCAACTTCAAAACAAGGAGGATCCGGCCTCTCCCTATTCAGTTGACCCCTTCCTTGCATCTTAAAAATATCGATATCAGCGTAAAAAGAAGTACCGTGTTCCTTTTTAGAGGGCGCATGACAGGATTCAAACATAATTGCAATAAGAAGGGTAAGTAGTACTTTCATAATAAATAATCGAATTAATTAGTCTTAATTTTACCAAATGCATCAAAGTAAACATTTGTAATTACAGAGATAGTTCCATTCGGCGCTACTTTTGTCCAATTTCCAGCATCTTCATAGGCATGTCGATAAATTTGTTTCGATCTGGTAGGATCGTCCCCCACGGATTTCTGGTATTTTCTCCCGAATCCCCATCTTTGCCAATATCCATTATTAAACATCCCATTACTTGATAAACTCCAACTTTGATTACCATAAACCGTTGCATTAAACTTTTTAGACACTGCTTCTAACAAACATATACCATCATTAAATGTAGCACCTACATGACACGCTAATAATACGATTTCCGCGCCGGGTACACCTCCCATAGTTTTAGCTATTCTATCGAGTTCTTTGACTCATTGATGGATTTTCGGTATTAAATAAAGTGGTACCCAATACCCAAATATGCCTTTCCTCCAATTGCGGGCACGATGTTCCACGCAAAGAAAAATAAAAATCGAGTAGAAGTACGCGGCACTTTGCAGTTTTCCGAATTCATAGCCGATCGATCTTTTGTTGTTTGATGGCGATAAGTTCAAATTATTCCAGGAGTTTGCAGAAAGTCCATATCAAAGAAATACTGCGAAGGATCTCTGCGGTCAACATAGAGGAAGGTGCTCTTCTTACGCTCGAGGCATAGTCGTAAATTTACCTCGGGCATATAAATCAGTTCACTTCTGAACTCCTTCACCTGCGCGCTCCCATTCTTATACCTGAATATCAGGACCGAGACCGTAGTCAGGTTTTGTCCAGGTTCCCTATGCACACCCAATAAGCCATCCACCATCTGGGCATCATTGGGAATCTCATCAGTCTGCCTTTCTTCATAATATTCTCTTGTCTTCAACTCACATGCATCAAAGTTCACGACAATCTTATTCCCATCCCGTTTTAGGACATCGGATTGCCGTAGAACCGCCCTCGTCTTCCTGAATTTAATAAGTGCAGCAAGCAATGTAAAGACAATTGCCAGCGCAAATAAAATAAGAAAGGATCTGAAAGAAATACTGATCATCAATTATTATATATTAGGCCCTTCTTTAAAAATACGCTCAACGGGCTATTCGCCACTCCCTATTCATCTTGCTAAGCTTTATCAAATAAGGCACCAAAAAGATCAGCTCTATCCTAAAAGTAAACGAACCAGCCTGACCCGGTATAAACGTAATCCCAAAAGTCGACAGGAGGCAGATCACGATCCCAATACCCGCGTCAATCAAACCCAGGCTGATCGCCCAATCCTTTTCAAACCACAAGGCGTATGCGACCACTCCCTTTAGTAAAAACAATAGCAAAAGGAATATGCCTGCGACAGAAAGAGCCTCATTGGCTGAATACCCATATAATTGCAGGTCGGTATTGAAACCCAATAACCCCAGGACAAAAACAGGAATGCTAAAAGCACCTAAGACCATGAATATCCAAATAAATATCCTTATCCATATAGGTAGCAGGCCCCGCCGTCTCGGGGCCGTCTGCTGTTCCAATGCAATATCATCGAGTAAGTTCTCAGTCATAGTATTATCTCCTTCATTAAAGAAAAGGAAAAATATCCTATCTACCTATATTTTCAGCCCTTAACCTATGGTCGTGTCAGAAACGCCGATAGACGTGTCGATTTATACGATAGATGCGTAATGAAGGAAAAATTCTGGCGGCATTCAATCCTATTTCTGCGTCTGCGAACGCTGCCTATTAAGCCACTCGTTTACCCGCCTTCCTGCGGAGTTGTTCCCTGGAAGTATATATGATAGGTTCGCCCAGCTCAGCCTCTAGCTTGGCCAATGTCTTCAACGTAAGATTATGATTGCCTTTCAACCATTTGTTGATCTCAGAAGGTTTCTTTTTCATTCTTTCCGCCAGATCTTTCTGAGTATACCCCTTCGCATCCAGGAGCTGGTGGATCCGTATCACAATATCCGTGTACTGGCGTACAAAGATCCGCACCTCTTCGGGTGTCTCCGCCTGGATCCTTTTTGCGACTTTACTTTTCATATTTAAATTCTTTATAAAATTTATAAAATAATTTCGTCATCGCCATTACTATTCAATATCCGACTACATTTGTGATCAACGATCATCTCACCATTTTGTAACACTTCTTCGATTCGCTTTGCAAACACGCCGGCTTCCCGCCATTTTAACATCAGATCCACTGACTGTAGCACCATCCCACCGAACCTTACCTCCATCACAAAATTATTCACTTTTAAGTTAATTTTAAAATTATCGCATGCCTTGTCTTTCTCCTTTGGAGGTGCAATTTGTGACCTCCAACAAATTGATGGACAAATCATCATCGAGAAAACGGTATATATGATACTTATTTTCAACATTTTATATAGTTTAGACTTACAGTAAATGGTCCACAAATCCTATCAATTTCATCCGCCACTTTCCTATAAATTTTACCATATTTATTCTCCGTTTTGGAGAAATGGCGACAATTGAGTTATTCACAAACACTACCTAATAAATATGACCCAAAAGTGTAAATTTGTGTAAAATAAGATAATGGGAGCTGCATTGAATAATACACAACTCGAAATATTGAACTTGTTCAGCCATAACCAAAACGAGGCGGACCTGAAGGAGATTAAATCGTTACTTGTTACTTATTTGGCGGACAAAGTAACAAGAGAAGCCGATAAAGCTTTTGATGAAAAGGCCTATACCCTGGGAGTCTTTGAAAAATGGAAAAATGAACATTTTCGTAAAGGAGCATAATGACAGTAGTACTTGATTGCAACATACTAGTTATGTGCCTTACATCCAGATCTCCTTTTCATATTATATACCAGTCGCTGATTAAAGGGAAATTTAACCTAACGGAAGATAGACATTTTTCAATGTTAAGAAATATCCCTTTCCCCAAGGTTCCTACGATCTCAATTGACGATTTTACTCAGTTGATTGGGCAGCTTAATTCGAGCTCCTAGATTTTAACCATCGTCAGAACGATCGCTCCGCCTTGATAACCTGAGCCCTGACGGAGTCAATAACGATACGCCAGATACCGTGCAACCCCGGCAAATTAAGGTGTTTTCCCGCTGCAGTTGTTTCCGACTTAGACTAAATTGCCGACTAACTCCCAAACCCCTACGAGTTATGAGAAAAATGCAACGGTTTTTCCTGCTGACGGTCATCTCCTTTACCACCGGCATTTCACACGCCCAACAGGACAGCATCATGTTCGCGCATTATATCAATGTGGGGCAGGCGGCCGCCGTCCTGCTGGAATTCCCCTGCGGCGCCATCCTCCTCGACGCCGGTGCGCAGGACGAGAACTATCATAAGGCGCTGATAGACTACCTCGATAAATTCTTCGAAAGGAGAATGGACCTTGACAGTACCCTCGCCCTCGTGCTGGTGACCCATCCTCACATCGACCATAACGAAGCCCTCTCTGATGTCGCCCGGAGATTTCGCATCGACAGGTATATAGACGACGGACTTCGCGTTGGATCGGGAAGGACCAACCAGAAATGGCTGCAAGACAACTGTGCCACGTCGGGGATACTCTATCACAGCTATTCCTTTGACGAAATAACAAAGGATGGCAACAGGAAAGGCCGGACGGACTCTATCATCGACCCCATCAATTGCGCCAACGGCGACCCGCAGATCTTCCTCTATGGCGGTCAATTCGAACACAAACCGGATGACTGGTCTGCCTCGGATTTTTCCAACTACAACAACCACAGCCTGGTGGTAAAGATCCTTTTTGGCCGGGCGTCCTTCCTGTTCACCGGGGACCTGGAGACCCGGGGCATCCAGACCATCGTAGACGAATATGCCAACACCCATGAACTCGACGTAGATGTCCTGATGGTAGGACACCATGGGGCCGCCAACGCCACCACCACCGACTACCTGAAAGAGGTCAGTCCGGACTACGCCGTCATCTCCTGCGGAGAATGGGATTTCGGGAAGGATAGCAGGAACCCCTTTACCACTTTCGCCTATGGCCATCCGCGGGTGAATATCATCAATATGCTGCAAAGCGAGATCCAGGGAAAAAGAAGTGAGCCCATCCGGGTAGAAGCTGCGGACCGCTCAAGGAATTTCAGACAGATCGATATCGACAAACAGATCTATGCCACACCCTGGGACCATAACATCATCATCCGGGCCACGATGGCCGGCACATACATCGTCACCACCGACAATTGATCAAAATTTTAGTGGCCCCTATCAGGGCTTCGATCGCAGCCTCTGAATTGCCAATCCTCACTCGGCCCGCAAACTATCCACCGGATTGGCAGTAGCCGCCCGCACCACCTGAAAACTCACCGTCATCATCGCAACCCCCAGCGACACCAAACCCGCAACGGGGAACATCCACCAGCCGATCTCGATCCGATACGCAAAATCCTCCAGGTAGGCATGCATGATCCACCAGGCAATAGGACTGGCAATCAGCACCGCAATCGTCACCATGACCACAAAACCCGAAGACAGCGTGGCAAAGATATCCCGCACACTCGCCCCCAACACCTTCCGGATACCGATCTCCCGGGTCCGGTTGATCGCAGTGACCGCCGACAGCCCGAACAGACCCATACAGGCGATAAAAATAGCAAATAGGCAGGAAGCCTCGATGATCGATTGCCAGTGCGACTCAGCCTCATACATTTTCGAGATCGTCTGATCCAGAAAAGTATATTCAAAAGGATAGCCCCCCGTGGCAGCCTTCCATTCCTTCTCGATCGCCGCAATCGCCTGCGACATCCGGTTGCCCTTTATCTTAAACATAAAATACATCTCGTAGTTCCTGGCCAGTACATGTTCCTCCGGCTCGATCTGCTTACCCAGGGTCTCGAAATGGTAATTCTTCACAACCCCGATAATGGTGTGTCGCAGGGGCTCACAAAACTCACCCAGCTTCGCCTCCTTACCCAACATCGTCCACAGTGCCTCATTCACCACACAGGGACGTATCTTGCTCGACGTATCCGACGCGATCGCCCTTGAGAAGGGACGTCCCTCTACAAACTTTAACCCCAACATCTCGAAATAGTCATAATCCACCGTCAGCTCCTTCCGCCATCTCTGTTCACCATTCAATCGAAATCCATTGGTGTTATAGCTGCCGTCCAATCCTCCATTCATCCCGCTATAATGGGTGATATAGGGCTGTGTCGCGGCGAAAGCCCGCAGTCTTTCCCGGGTCCGCAGGGTAAAGTCCCTGTCCCAGGTAGGATTGGTCACCATCAACACCTGGTCCTTGTCAAAGCCCAGGTCCTTATGGCTGATATAATGCATCTGCCGGTTGATGACATACGCCGATAGCATCAGCACCACGCAGGCCGTGAACTGCAACACCACCATCACCCGGGAGAACCGGGGGTTGATCCTGAAAGTGCGAAAGGCCTTTACAATGCTCACCGGCTTCATCCGGGAAAGGATCAGGGCCGGATAATAACCCGCTAAAATGCCCAGCCCCAGGGCCAACCCGATCGCCGCGGGCACGATCTCCTTCCAGGAGAGACCACCCAACACCACCGTCGTCCCCATCATGGAATTGAATACAGGCAGCAACACCCCGCTGAGCACCAGGCCGATGATTACCGAGCAAACTACTAATATCTGCGTCTCTACCCAGAACTGCATGATGATCGTCAGCCTTCCCGCGCCCAGGATCTTACGCACGCCTACCTCCTGCGATCTGGCTGCGGCATTGGAGATAGCCAGCAATACATAGTTCAGCGAGGCGATCAGCAGGATGACCACCACCAGACATACCAGCTGGTAGATATTGTTGGAATTGGTAAAATGGCCCCAGGGGCTGGACACATTATAGTGACAGTCGGCCAGGGGGCGAAGGAACCATTGGTATTTTGAAAAGTCAACATCCTTATAATACTGACCGTATTCGGAGGTAAAGGGTTGAACAAAATATTGATTGACCCAGGGCTTCAGCTTGTTCTCGAACTGCGCACGATCTACATTGTCAGCCAGCTCGATGATGAGAATATGGGACATATGGTTAAACCGCTCGCGGATGTTCTGCGCATAGTCCTCATCGCTGGTTAGGGGCAGCACAATATTAAATTGGATGCTGCTGTTGGCGGGGACCTCAGCCGCAACGGCGGCCACGGTGTAGAGATGGACGGTGTCGTCGACAAAGGAGAGGGTCTTGCCGATGGCATTCGCATTCCCAAAGTATTTCCGGGCGGCGCGCTGGGAGATGACGATATTGCCGGGGGACCGCAGGGCCTGGTCCAGGCTGCCGCCCACCAGCGGAAAAGAGAAATTGGAAAAGAAATTACTGTCCGCGATCACGATGTCCTTCTCCTTATATACCTGCCGGCCGATCTTCACCAGCCGGTCCCCCTGTGTCTGGAACCTGGTGACACTCCTGATCTCCGGGAAGCTCTTTTGTATATCGGGGCCCACAACCAATGGAAAGACCAGGCCATTCCTGGTATTGTCGCTCTTCGTGAGAAAGGAAAAGAATGGCTTGGACGGCAGCGGTTCCTTAGCGCTCCGCATAGAGCTCATCTCCATACGGAACAGACGGCCCTTCTTCTGATGGAACTGGTCATAGGACTGCTCGTGCCGGATATAGAAGAACAACAGCAGACAGAATGCGACGGAAAGGGAAAGACCGATGAGGTTGATCAGGCTAAAGGTGCGATTCTGCAGGAGGTTCCTCCAGGCTATTTTAAAATGATTTTTCAGCATCAGGTTGTAGTTGTTGGTTATACCCAATTTACTGAAAATAATGCTCCCCTATTTATTCAATATTTTTTATATACCAGTGCTTTGTCTTTCCCGTAAATTATTGGTTGAATAAAAAAGACAGTCCGCTTTTCCCGGCCATTTCATTTCTTCTGCCGGGTCTCCGGCGCCTGGTTCTGCATCTTAAGCCGCTGTATTTCCTTCTCTTGCCGCTGCAATTCCTTTTGCTGCCGGTCCGATATCTTCTGCTGCCGGATGACATAGAGTGTCAGCTCTTCGATCTTCTTCAGCAGGACCCGCTGGTTCTCACCCAGGTCGATCCCATTCTTTTCCACACTGTCGGCAGATGGAAGATCCACAAGATGATGCTTGGACCTGATATGCCGTTCGACAGATCGTAAAGACGGCAGGGGATACCTTCCCGCCCGGTTCTGACCGATCTTCCCCCTCCCCGGTCCTCCCCACCCCTCACTCCTCACCCTCACCACTCACTCCTCACGACTCACCCCTCCCCACTCACCACTCCGCCCTCTTACCGACAAAATCCCTTCATTCGCCGCCCATTTTTCGCCCGATGACCTATTGGCCCTTGATCATTGACATTGAAGACCTTAGATTTGTTCAAAATTCACATTCAATGGACGAGAAAGATACATACCCCAGTAAAAGACCAGGACGGATCGGCGCAGGGATCTTCCTCCTGCTGATCGGCGGGGTACTCCTGCTAAACCAACTGGACTTCCCTCTCCCCGATTGGCTCTTCAACTGGCACATCTTAATGATCGCCGTAGGCATCTTTATCGGATTCCGCCACAACTTCCGGGGTGGCGCCTGGATCGTACTCATCATGGTGGGCACCTACTTCTTCATCCAGGACTATTATCCCCATCTCCCCCTGCAGCGCTTCCTCTGGCCCGCAGCACTCATCTTCATCGGCCTCATGATCATCATTTCCCCCCGCCGGCCCAACTGGAGCAACCCTGGTTGGGATAACCCGGGGAGGATACATAGCCACTGGCAGAGAAGACAGGAACGCTGGGGCCGCCGATACGGCACCTTCCACTCCTCCAAAGAAGGCTACACCTCGGAAGACTTCATTGATTCCACAGCCGTCTTCGGCGGCGTCCATAAAAAGATAGTCTCAAAGAACTTCAAAGGCGGCGAAGTCACCAGCATCATGGGCGGGACCGAACTGGACCTGACGCAGGCCGACTTCACCGGCACCATCCGCATGGACATCACCCAGCTGATGGGCGGCACCAAGATCATCGTACCCGCCCATTGGGAGGTCCGATCCGAGATCACCGCCGTATTCGCGGGATATGAAGATAAAAGACAACAACCCGCCATCAGCAACCCCGATAAAGTGCTGATCCTCTCCGGAACCTCAATATTCGGAGGCATAGAATTGAAAAATTACTAATTCACAAACTGCTAATCTATGAACTGGTATTTATCCAAGCTCGTTTATCGGATCATCTGCGGCGAAGGCCAGCACACGCCTCAATTCGATGAACAACTGCGCATCATCCAGGCTGACAACGAACAGGAAGCATTCGATAAAGCCATGGTCATCGGCGACAAGGAACAGGATGGATTCTACAATCACGAAGAGAAACTCGTGCAATGGAAATTCATCAACGTAGCAGAACTCTACAAACTCAGCGGCCTGCTCGACGGCGCAGAGGTCTATTCCCGCATCATCGAATCCGATGACCCGGACCGCTACATCGATTCCGTCAACAGGAAGGCAACCCATATCCGGCACAACAGCACCCACAAATTGCTGGAACTATTATGAGAGCCCCCCTATCCATCGGGAAATTCCTCCTCATTTTTGTCTCCTGGTGGCTCATCTGGGCCTTCCTGCAAACCCTTTTGCTCATGGGCTTCGGCCTGAGCCCAGGCATATCCTTCTCCGACAGCCTGGTCTCAAATACCCTCGTCGCCCTTTCCTGCGGTTTCATCAGCAACAACCTCCAATACTATCTTCCAAAGAAAGAACGGTACTGGTATATTCTTTTCATCAGCCTGGGACTCAGTATCCTGATCCTTTTGGCCTCAAAGGCCATCCTCGTCCCCCTGCTGAGCGACAAGGCCACGGCCCAGTTGCCCCCGAATGTCTTTTACAGAGGGGTTGTCGGCGACCCCAACTATGCCGCCTTCTTCACCCGGTCCTGGGCCGTCCGGTTTTACATCATCTTCTTACAGGTAGGCTGCATGACGATCCTGAGTGTACTCTGGTACTCCTCCGAAGAAGAGCAGCAGAACCTGCAACGCAAGACAGATGCCGAACGCCTCTCGAAAGAGGCCGAACTCTTCAAGCTGCGCCAGCAGCTGGCCCCGCATTTTCTCTTCAACAGCCTCAACTCCATCAGCGCCCTGATCGGCCACCAACCCGACCAGGCCCGTAAAATGATCCAGCAACTCTCCGACTTCCTCCGGGGTAACCTGAAAAAGGAAGAACAACAATGGGTCCCCTTATCGGAAGAATTGCAATACCTGGAACTCTACCTCGATATAGAAAAAGTACGGTTTGGCCACCGCCTCTCTACCCGCATCGACGCGGACGAGGCCAGTCTCGCCATGCGCCTGCCCCCCATGCTGCTGCAACCCATCGTGGAAAATGCCATCAAATTCGGACTCTATGATACCATAGAAGATGTCTGCATCAGCATCCAGGCAAGGTCGGAGAACAACTACGTTCATATCTCCGTTGAGAACCCCTTCGACCCCGAGACCACTCGCCCCAAACAAGGGACGGGATTTGGCCTCACCTCCATCCAACGCCGCCTCTACCTGCTGTTTGCACGGGGCGACCTGCTGGAGACCCGGATCCGTGACAACCGATATATAACCATCGTAAAAATTCCACAGCTAACACCATGATACAAGACAACACTCCCATCAAGGCCATCATCATCGACGACGAACCCCTGGCAAGGATCATCGTCCTCGAATACCTGCAGACCTACCCGCAGATCAGCGTCGTCCAGGAATGCACCGACGGATTCGAAGGCATCAAGGCCATCCAGCAACACCAACCTGATCTTATCTTCCTGGACATCCAAATGCCCAAGATCAACGGCTTCGAAATGCTGGAACTGGTGGACAATCCCCCAGCCGTCATCTTCACGACCGCCTTCGACGAATTCGCCATCCGCGCCTTCGAGAGTCACGCGGTCGACTACCTGCTAAAACCTTTTAACAAACAGCGCTTCGACAAGGCCATACGCAAATGGCTGGACCAGCATGCCCTCGCCACGGCCGCCGCCCAGTCCCCCGTCACCACAGATGGAACCCAGGCCCTGCTGGAATCCGCCGCTCAGACACCATCGCAGCAACAACGCATCGTCGTCAAGACCGGCGGCAAAATCAAGATCATCCCCATGGAAGACATCCATTACTTGGAAGCCTCCGACGACTATGTGAAGATCCACACCCACAACGGCGCCTTCCTGAAAAATAAGACCATGAATTATTTCGAGACGGTGCTGGATCCCGCCCAGTTCGTCCGGACCCATCGCAGTTATATCCTCAATATCGGCCAGGTCACGCGCATCGACCCTTATGAGAAGGACAGTCATCTCTGCGTCCTGCAGTCAGGCGCCCAGGTGCCCGTCAGCAAGGCAGGTTATGTGAAGTTGAAGGCGGTGCTGGGGTTATAAGATCGACCAGGTCACAAAAAAGCCGCCCCAGCGAGGGCGGCTCGACTATTTGTACAAAATACCTATCTCTTTAAAGAGGCCTTCACCTTGTTTACAAATGGAACCGAAACGCCTGCAAGATCGGCGATCTTCTTTGCAGAAAATCCAGTGCTGGATAATAGATTCTCCACGAAAAGGCGGCTTCTTTCTTCTCTACCTTGTTCACGGCCTTCTTCCTTTGCCGCTTCCAGCTTCATTTGTTTCACTTGTTCAAGGATACCCATGGTATTGGTTTTACCCGTTAAATGATCTATTTCTGTCTCAAAAATACGATTTGTTTCCAGCTTCTCAAACAGTACATAAATCGCCGTCAATGGCAAATTGATCTTTCAAGTCAAGGTATTTGCGATAAAAAAAGGTACGGCATCAAAAGGGATTTTACGGCTAAAAAGTTCTACCTAAAATCTTTTACCATGCCCTTTGTCAATATTATAAGTATGGAGTTGATTGAAAAGATCGACCATTTTTCCGCTTTCCTTTTCCCAGCGAGCCACCATTTCCAGTACTTCCTCGGCATCTACAATATAACCCATGCGACCATCGGCACCCCGAGTTCCGTCTTCCTTAATCCTTTTTCCCCGGGTCAATATCACATTTTTTTCTTCGTAGATATAATCCCGTTGTTTTTTGTATTGTTTCCCCTTGGGTAAGGCCCGCTTTAGGATCCTATTTATATTGTTGTAATAAATATCGAATTTTTTCAGCGGGTCGTCGATATCAGCGACCCCGAGGTTAATAGATATTTCAGGAGCCCTTACGAGTTGACCGTCGGCCGTCGGAAACAACTGTTGACCTTTTATCTCGTCAGTTCTTTGCAAGAGCTCCAACTTCTCGGCCAAAGTTTCTTCATCGATCTGTTCTTGAGTTTTCTCCGTTTTATTTTTTTTATTTTCCATAAAAAAGATTTAAATATTATATACTGATTTTTCCAACACAGCGGCGCTTTCGACCAACGAGGTTGCATTGAAAAGCCTCGTATCCATAAAATTCAGCGCGAGCTTAAGATCCGGATGCGCCCATTGGATTTTGGACCACATACTGCCCAAATTATTCACCTGGGCATACCAAGCAAAGAAGTTGTAGACAATGGATACGTGTACTTGGGACTCCCGTGCGTATTTTGCCACGAGATGTGGGCTTTCAATATATGGCGCAATATATCTGCATTTTTCATCGGAGAAGAGGTAATCACGGGCAAATGCATCAGCGGTTGACTCTTGGATGAGAAAAAGATCCGGCTCCCCGGTAAGATGATAAGTCTGCTTCTCTATATCTTTATAATCGTAAAGAACATGGTGCAGTTCGTGCAACAGGGCGAACCAAACAGTGGCATAGTTCTTATTAAGATCCGTTAGTGCTATGCAAGGCCTATTATCAAATACAAAAGTAGCACCCCGGGCCTGAGTAAGAGGCAGAGATTGCGGGAAAACGACAGTAACGCCGGCGCGAAATAATGCCTGGGCCACAGTCTTAAGGCCATCCTCGACGTTTACGGTATAAGGCCTGATCTTGGGGATAAGGTCTACAAGTAATTTCCTATCGTACGGGTAAGGATTGTTGATCTTTTCCAAATATGCTTTGATAGATTTAATCCAAAATTCCTTCATAAGTTGGCTACCATTTCTCTTTGTCCGACTGAAAGCAGGGATATATAGAGTGCTCGAATTATATGAGAAAACACTCCCTAAGCCAAAGAATTGATTTATCCGATTTTCAATAATATCAAAATTCGCTATCGACTCTATAAAACCTGCCTTTTTGAGGTTTTTAACATCAAAGTTTTCATAGATGAAATGTGCTTTCCTCGCATATTCTAATTCTCTAATACTTTCCACATCCAATGAAGCAACAAAGCTTTGAGATATTTGCTCGATGCCTATGCCCAGAAACTGAGTTAGTTTGAGGAGAATAAAAAAATCGATGTCTTTCAAGTCATTTTCCTCGATATTTTTTATGATCCTGTCAAAGCTACTTCGGCTAATATTTAGAATAGTTGCCAATTGAAGATTGGACAAACCCACTGCCAGTTTTTTTCGCTCAATAAGATCGAATAAAGATGTCTTCTCAGGTTCACCAAGGAGGTCGTAGATGTTAATAGAAGAATGGTCGTTTCCCATATTTGGGATTTTTATTTACCTTAAAGGTAGACAATATTTCAATATTACCCAAAATTGGGTAATAAAATACTAATTATTTTAGTTTTATTTAGAATGAAAGATTGATATTATTGGCCGAAAAGCCCCTGCCGATGATCCGGGCCAGCTCCGATTGGGAACCCGCCATCCTGGGAGGCACCCCCCATAGGTGGTATAGTTGGCATCAAAATAGGTTTCCTCCTGGTTGGCGGCAGCCACGTCCCCACCTCACTTAACCGCCGTCGGCCTCACCGCAGTCAGCTTGATCTCCCCCTTCAACATCTTCCCCCCATCCCCGCTCAACCGCATATAATAGTCAGCACTACAGGCCGTACCATCCTCATCCAAAGTAAGAAATGACGAACCCGCCGGGATCTGCGACACATCCTCCGCCGTCTTCGCGATCTGGTTACCCTCATTATATTCGTCGAACATCGATATATAGATCCCCTGGGAACCCAACCGCACCATATTATAAAATTGCCGCCACATAAAATCACCATGGACCCGATGCCTGCCCTGCAGATCGCCGGGCATCACACAAGGCTGATAGTCGATCTTATTGGCTTTACAGAACACCATATCCGCGGAATTCACATTCGCATAAAATTCATCCGACTGCATGATCTTGTCAAACCTGCCGACCATCCACGGCGACAGCATATCAAAGGCCTTATACGCATCGATGAATCCTCCTTTCGAATCACTGTTCTGCTCCCGCCAGTGCGTCGGCACACCCCCAATCACATAACACCCCTGGGCCTTGAACCAACCGATGACCTCCTTGCACACAGCCGCAGAAAAAGGATGATTGTTATCCGCGAAGCCAAAACCCCAGATACAGACCACCGGCTTGCCATTCTGCTTCGCATACGCAGAAGAAGAAGTATAGGCCTTCATCTTGTTCGTCCAGTCGGCCTTCATCTCCGTCTGCATATTCGTCCAACCGCTGACATCATACATGATATAGAACTTCCGCGCATACTTCTCCGCGGCCGTCTTCACCTTCGCCGTGACAGCATCCCGCACAGGCCCCTCGATCCCATTGGGATTAAACCGCTGCAGGGCCGCCACATCGAGATTGAATTGCTGCATCCAGGAGAACTGCACATCCACCGTCTGATCGTTAAAGGAAGAGAACAAAGTGGCAGGATCCCCATTGTTCAGATTGCCATAACCCGTGGCGGCATACTTGTTCTGGTAATCCCGCATATCGGGCCAGGACTGGATACTGATCAGGGCCGGCGTCGGCGTCTGCGCCCAGTCATTGGACCAATGCCACCAGGCATCGATGGGAGAACCATCACCCTTACACGCGAACCAGCCCTGGTAACCCACCGTGATCTTACCCACCACATCCCCCTTCGGAGAAGGCCATACCTTGTTGGCATTGCTGTCGATGGGATTGCCCCCTCCGCCGCCGCCGGAATTGCTCTTTTTACAACCGGCCCCGATACCGGCGACCAATAGAATAAGTGTAATAATCTTTACAATCTTCATAGTAAATTATTTTGTCTGGATAACTTTTTTTTGTCTTCACTACTCACTTCACCACTCACTACTCACCACTCACCACTCCCCACTCACTACTCACCACTCACCACTCCCCACTCCCCACTCCCCACTCACCACTCCCCACTCACTTCACCTCGTCTGAATCACTTTTTTGATGCTCCCATCCCCATAATACCCCAGCGTATCGACACAGATTGAACGCAGCCAGTCATTGTGTGAAATAGAACTGTTGTGATAGAACGCATACCATTGCCCCTTGAATTCGACGATGGACCCATGGTCGGTCTCACTGTCCGTCGCATCGATATACACCCCCTTATAGGTCCAGGGACCCAGGGGATTCTTACTGACGGCATAACACATCTGATTTTTCTTGCCGCCGACATTATGGTTGTCCGAATAAGAGAGGTAATACAGGCCGTTCCTTTTATGTACCCAGCTGGCTTCGTGGAAATCGACCAGCCCAACCATGGACTGCATGCTTCCATTGATGGACATCATATCGGCGCCGAGCTTCCCGCCCTTGCAGGTGCCGCCCCCGCCATAATAAAAATAGGCCTGCCCGTCATCATCCACAAAAACACAGGGGTCGATCATGGATTCCAACCCCAAGACATAACCCTGCACCGTGAAATCACTGGCAGGCTTGCTGCTCGTGGCCACCCCGATCTTCCAGGAATTACCCCAGTCCGTTTCGCTGGGATGCGGGAAATACAAATAATAAGTGCCATTCTTATAGGCGCAGTCCGGTGCCCACATGAACCCACCCTCCGGCCGTCCCCAGGATACCTGGCTCGCGCGCAGCACCTCCCCATGATCCTTCCAATGCACCATATCGTCCGTCGAATAGACGTGATACTGGTCCATCAGATCACAGCCCCGCGGCGGATCGATATCATGGGAAGGATACACATATAGCCGCCCATCAGCCCAGACATGGGCTGACGGGTCGGCAGTATAGATACTGGTGATGAAGGGGTTTGTATGGGCAGTATCAAAAAGGGACGGACCTTTCACGATCACGGGCACTTCCTTTTTAGAGGAAGAACAGCCAGCCAGGGCCGCGAGGGCCAGCATGGCAAAAAATTGTTTACCGTTGTTCATAATTCGAAATTTTACTGGCGTTGCTGCACAACAAAATCATCAATACCAAAATTCTGATCGGCCGCCGCCTTATTAGCCGTCCAGAAAAATATTTTTAAATAATTCATAGCCGCCAGGTCCGGACCACCATCACCCGACACATAACCATCTGCAAAATTCAGCTTAAGCTGATTCCACCCGTTCTTCAGCTTCGGGATGATCTGATCCAGACCCCAGCCGACCCGCTTATTGTCCGGATCTTTTGCGCTGCTGAACTGTATCTGGCCATCCACCTTTAACAGGGACACATCCGGCACATAGAACCAGAACTGCAATTGGCCATTGGCCATGGTGAGCTTGGTATCAATATTTGATGACAAGGTCTTGATGAACTGAAGAAAATCATTGTCCTTCTTAATCGTGCCCTGCAAATATCCCTTCCCTTCCTTTTGCCCGGGAGTAATGATCAGGGGGGCGCCTACCGTCTCCCAACCGTCCACCGCATCACAATTGTCCACCACTACAGGCGGCGGAGGAGGCACAGCAATGACCTTAATGTCATCAATGCCAAAATTCTGGTCGGCCGTCACCTTGTCAGCAGTCCAGAAAAATATTTTTAAGAAGTTCATGGCCGTCAGGTCCGGACCGCCATCACCGGACACATAACCATCAGAAAAGTTCAGCTTCAAAAGATTCCAACCATTCTTCAGGGTCGGGATGATCTTGTCCATGCCCCAGCCGATCCGCTTATTGTCCGGATCATTTGCACTGCCGAACTGTATCTGGCCATCCACCTTTAATAATGACACATCTGGAACCAAAAACCATAATTGCAGCTGCCCGTTGAACATCGTAGCCTTGGTGTCGATATTGGAAGATAATTTCCTGATGAACTGT
>Ga0247778_1000894_pt1 | contig 20636 bp, 21 predicted proteins | sample UWRJL049202B5_FD_179939 | JGI IMG/M metagenome (GOLD analysis project Ga0247778, IMG submission 179939) | Plant litter microbial communities from Arlington Agricultural Research Station in Wisconsin, United States - UWRJ-L049-202B-5 | ecosystem: Environmental > Terrestrial > Plant litter >... | reverse complement strand
GTGCTGCAGTCACCGCTGTCGGTTTGAGCGAGCCGTCCGCTGTATGTGATACCAGTAGGTAGGTATTCAGGATGGCTCCCCAATCAGTGTCGTCGGAGCCGGGAACAGGTAATCGTGCCATATGTTTCCTTTATCGTGAGTTTGGTGGCATTGTAACATGCTTATGTTCCATAAACCCAGTTAGCCATTCCCCTAGTGCTTCGCTTGAAGTATAATTATATATACAAAGAGGGGACACCGGGAGAGCACTATGTCGGCCAAATAAGTGGGGGCAAGTAGAAAAACAGAGATTTTCTAGTGAAAGCACTAATTTCAAGGTTCAGAATCCGGCTGCTGGGAGTTTTAGCCGCTGCATTATGCATAGGACTGTTCGGCATGCCCGCGGCAGCTGGCGCAGCTACCTCTAGTACCACCATCAGCTCCACCATCAGTGCGGTCATCAGCGCGTTTACCAGCGGTCCGACGGTCAACGTCAACGTAACGCCAAGCGGTGTGGGTCTGCAGACCATCGCTAGCGATACCGTAACCGTCAGCACGAACGACACCGCAGGCTACACCTTATTGATTGCTGATTCAGATGCCACCAATACCCTGGTCTCAGGTGCGAACAGCATTGCGGCCAATACCGGTAACCAGACGACCCCGGTAGCAGAAACAGCCAACACCTGGGGTTACCGTGTTGACGGTGTCGGTGGTTTCGGTGCCGGGCCGACCAGCTCTGCCAGCAATGCGGCGATAAGCGCCATCAAGTTTGCTCCCGTGCCGGTGTTCGGATCACCGAATACCCTCAAAACCACCGCATCCACTGCCTCTAACGACACGACGACTGTCTGGTATGGCGTGGCTGTCAGTACCACCAAACCGAGTGGTACCTATACGGATACGGTTACATATACGGCAACCGCCAACTGAGGCGGCAGGCATCCCGGAAGATTCTCAGAGGCACAGATGATCATCATCTGTGCCTCTGATTAGCCGGGCGGAACGTTACCGGCAGCGCTGCTCGCCGGGATGGCCCGCGTCATGGCCGACATGCCGGTCAGACCAATTTGCTGCTGCGGCGTACCAGTCGTGCGCATTGCGGTGCAGGTTTATGTCGTGACCGCTGCTTCGCAGTACGTATGCTTCCAGGCAGGCCCGGGCACCGAAGTGCGAGCGTTCCCGTGCCAGAATAGCATTGCTGTCTGTACATGACAGGCTGGCCGCGGTGTCACAGAATATAGCATCAGAATCGCCCATGGCTATAAGTACCGGTACGGTTATCTGTGCGGTGGCGGCATTCGCCTGATCGAACGTAGTGGGGTCCAACTCGCCTACCGTGCCCGTCTGTTTGATCTGCTCATCGGTGGCAATCACGCCGGGATCGGTCGTGGCCGTATTAAAGAAAAACTGCGCCCGGGCCCCCGGCTGGGTCGTCAGATAAGTATCGTTGAGACCGGAGTTTGCAAACTTAGGATCGAGGTGTGCCGGATACACGGATGCCGCGAATGCGCCCAAAGTCGTGGGTGAGATATCGTGCATGAAGCCAGATATAATCACCCCATCAACATCGTGATATGTTCCCGCTTCGTACCCCGCGGATGCTGCTCCGAACGAATGGCTGACGGTCATAACCTTGGGGAACGCCGTACCACCGATGGCACCCGCGCGTAGCTTCTGGATTATCTGGTGTAGTACATATCCGCCCGAAACAGTAGTTACCTGTGTGCCATCCACTGGGTGGCTGCTGGCACCGTCGCCGATCCGGTCGATAGCCAGCGTCGCGTAGCCGGTATTCGTCGCAGCCCGGACGTATGAGTACTGCGGCGATCGTGGCCAGTCCCAATATTGATGGTCGTATGTCAGCCCATGGACCAGCAGCTGCATGCTTTTGCCGTGAAGCGATCCCTGTGCGCACAACTGACCTGCTACGTAGTACGTGGTAGGATCGGTCGGCGAGAGGGTTACCGGCACCGGCGAAACTTGCCGGCAGGTCGGTGTGCCGCCCAGCGCCTTTGTGGATACGGGCTGCAAGCCGAACAAAGCTGCTAGTGCCAATGCAATTGCCAAAATACTGATTTTTCTAAAACTATATTTTCTAATCACGCTCACCCTTTCTGTTATTACCAGTAAAATCCTAGCGATATGAGAATGGGCTGTCTGTATGAATCCTAATATCTTTTTGTGTGGTTTTAGGGCTGTATTGCAGGTGACTGGAATGCTCTTTTAGGCTAAAATATCGACGAATTCAGCCGAGACGGCGCGCATCGGCTGCCTGTAGCGGGCAAACGCAGCTTCGATATCTTTGAACTGACCGTGTTCATCAAACATCTCATCATCGATATCGAGCGGCGGATTGGTAGCCATGTTGTACATGCGCAGGCCCTGTGTCACGAGCTTAGCTGCCAGCGTTGCCTGGAACCCGCCATGTCCGCCGTAGCACATGATGCTGACCGGCTTGCCGGCCCATTCGTCATATAAGTAATCCAAGGCGTTCTTTAGCACGGCAGGATAGCCCCAGTTGTACTGCGGAAACACGAGCACGAAGCCGTCGTATCCACTTATCAGCTCACTCCAGGCTTTGGTGTGGTCTTTCTGGTAGGCGTGGTGAGCCGGAATCTCGGGCTCGTCCAAAAAGGGCAGGCCTATGGTAGCTAGGTCAATCAGTTCTAGGTCGATACTGTCATTGCTCATCTCTTTTTGCACCCATTCTGCTACGGTGAGACAGATGCGGGTTGGCCGGTTGCTGCCGACGATGATGCCTATTTTGGGTTTGCTCATGTGTGTATCCTTCTATTTATGTGTATTATGCACATAATTGTACTCACTATGCTATCATATTGCAAGCTATGTACGACAAACTATATGCATCACTATTTGAAATCGTAAGCTTATTCAACCGTCCGAAACAGGATAAGGCACTGGTCGGCCGGGCGGGTGTGTCATTGGACACCGCGCTGTTCCCGCTACTCATGCGTATAGCCATGCTCGGTCCCGTCGGGGTCGTGGCTCTGTCCGAACAGGTCGACCGGGATCATTCGACGGTCAGCCGACAGGTAGATAAGCTGATTGCCCAGGGTTTGGTGGCGGTGCACACAGATGACACCGACCGAAGGATACGGCTACTGGTAACTACCGAACATGGGCAGGCTATAGTGCGACAGATAGCAGAAACCCGACGCCTGATGATGGATGAAGCGCTTCGGGATTGGTCCGATGATGATATTGCTGAGCTTGCCGCCGTGCTGTGTCGGCTATCTGAAACATTGCAGCGGTATAGTACGAAGTAAAGCTGTCACTGCAGCTGCTATTTGCCAGGAATGCCATAAGAGTGTATGGTTATATAACTGGTGAACCTTAACAGTTAGGTAATGTTATGTCTTTCGAGGCACTGGTCGATGACGTATTCCGCCACGGCTGTGGCGTGAGTATGCAGACGGCCCTTCGCAGTGATGAGTACGAGCGTATACGACGGCAACTTCAGGAATCAGAATCAGCATACCCGGAGGAAACTGCTCTCGTAGAATTGCTGGGTGTCAAACTGGCAGAGCGCGCTTTTCGCAATATGCCTTGGCAGGTCCGTAAACGTATCGGCGAATGGCACACTGGCACCGACGCCCAACTGCGGCTATTGCAGTATGTCTGCGATCAGTTGGACAGTAGGCGTTGGCGCCGGATCGGTATACGCAGCTATCAGTACAACTCTGACAACCGCTGTGTTTTGCCAGCTGCCATGCGCAGTTGGCAGCGTGGTCAGGTGCAGCCCAATTGTCTGGGCGTGGCCCAGATGATGGTCGGTTTCGCGCAAGCGGTCGATGCGCCGCACTATCTGCTGAATGTCGTCCATTCCAACCAAGATACATTGCACAAGTACAGGCTCCGTGCGCTCAAGGCGTTGCAGGGCATCTTGTGCTGCGCCCCGGACTTCGCTGAGTATGCGAAAGCAGTAGAGCAAGCGTATTGGAATACGCTTGAGGTCGCTGGTCAGCCGGCGCAAGCTCACCATGTTTTGGTGATTCAGCTGGATGACGGTGTCTGGTGGGTCGTAGATCCATATCTGCGCGCGCTCTATCCGCTTGAATTCCAGAACTGGCAAGCGGCCACTGAACCGGTGAACGGTCACCACAACCGCATTGCGCTCGTGCGTCCCGTCACTCCGCTCGACAAGTACGTCGCCTGGATCGATATGCATCTGCAAGCGCTCAGACTCGCCTGTGGTGTATTCGAAATGCGGTTCGGGGCTGAGCCGAAGGTACATGTATCCATCCTGCGTCCGCTCAGCTATATGGTCGCGCATGTCCCGACGCGGGAAACTGCGGAAAGCAATATGGAGGCTTTCGGCCGCGAACTTGCAGGCCTGCAGTACGCGGTGTGTGATGACAGTCAGGACACGGTCGCCCTGGAACAAATGGCGGTACTGGCACTGACTTACGCCGTATACGATATTGAAACCATCCCGGAGTTGAATGCTACAATAAATAAGTCTCCGAAGCGGGCAGTCAAACGTGTTGTTTCATACATGGAACATGCCGCCGGCGATCGTACCTTAGAAAGGGAGTTGTGTCTGCGGCTTGTCCGATTCGCCCTCAAGCACCTCATGCAGTATCTCGAGGACCTCTACGAGGACCCGTATGCCAAACAGCATGAGTGTCTGGAGGTGTCGTGGGCCCCCATGGGTATCGGCATCGCTACACTCAATCATGTACAGGGCACGGCAATGCCCGGCTCGCCTGTCACGGTGGACGATTCCGGTCGGACCGCAGGACTGCAGGGCAAGCTAAGCTCACTGTTCTCGGGCCAATGGGTGCTCTATGACACCTTGGCTTTGGCGCGAGAGAAAGGGGAAGCGATTCACCCGGACTATATTCCGTCGATCGCGTACAATCTGGAACGTCTTTATGAAGTTCCAGAGATGATGATCACCCCGCTCAGGTTACTGAGCAACGGCTGAAAGTGAGTATGTAATGACCGACCAACCGACCATGCCCGTCAAGGCACAGGTGGCCGCAATCCGTGAAATGCTGCTGGAAGACAGGTCCTCCGGCACTCTGACCGAGAAGCTGGAGGTCATCAAGGTGCAGCACCCGTACCTTGCCGAGGGCGTGGAAGCTGTCCTGGAAGACAGCGCCAGGCCGAATCGGGCGGGCAGCGGGAGCGTTCTGCGCCCTAACCCCAGCCTGGCGGACCTCATCTAGGCTCCGGCGCGGTCTCGTGCCGTAGGGTAACATTCCTGGCTGGTAAACGGCCTCCGGTATGACGCCGGAGCTTACTGTGCACTATGTGCACGGTAAGCTCCGGCTTTTTTATTTCTATGGTGTATGTGGTAAAGTATCGAGGCTACTCTACTGAGAGGGTTATGATGCACCGACGTGGTGAGCACATTAGCGTTGTGAGTGAGCGGGCAACAACAGGCGGCATAGCAAAATACATGCAACGCATGCCTCTGGTTGTCCCCGAAGAGATCGAGTGGACGCACATTTGTAAAGACATCATGTTCAGACACCGCGTTATTGCGCGTCTGAACATGATTCTTATCTGCGTTCTGTTGCTAGGCACTGTCGCAGTAGCGAGGGAATGGGTGTTACTACTCATCAACCCTATCGTGGCTGCCGGTTTGATTGCCGGAAAAATCACGCATAACGACTATGTAGTCTGGGCAGGGTTCTGCGCCTGGATGGCAATATTCTTCATCAACATGAAGCGCAATTACGGACACATTGTTGCCGTAGCGGATGAAGAACTCGGGGGCCACGATAATCGCAGCGATATGCTGGAAGCCGCGGTTATCAAAGAGGAGATCTGGTGCCGCGAAGGCGCTGAAACGTGGAACTGGCGGCAGCGGTTCAAGAGTGTATGGCTATTTGCCGTCGCCCACAGCATCACCTGGTGGTATGGTGTTGGCATCTTACTAATGATGCCATTTGTGGGTGGTATGGTGTGCATGTTGGTCTACCTGCGTGCATATCGTCTGAGTGGCTCGCGCCATACCGCACTCCAGGAATCGGCAATGGTGCATTACTATCACAACAAAAAGATAGTGAGGCCTCTGTCGGTTGTATTACTGTGTATTACCTGCATGGGTTGCGTCCTTATCCTCACGTTTTTGTAGCTACCCGGCCATCTCACTGCCAGACGGAAATCCGCATCCGGTGAGGTTGTCGGGTTTTCGCATTGTATGCTCATCGTTGCGAGCACGTATATCCGTCTAGTGTAGGATTTTGCGCACGCTACTATTCTAGCGGACCGCAGTGCTCCATCAGCGTTCGAGCTCTTCGAACTTTGCCGTCATGGTCGGGTTCCCGCGTACCAGCTTCTTGATCGTCAGGTCTTCGGCCTTGTCGTTGGCCAGGCGCAGATTGTTTTCCGAAGAAAGCAGAGAATCTTTGGTTTTTTGCAGCTGCACGATAGATTTGTCGATGCTCTCGATAGCAGCGGTAAATTTTTGGGACGCCAGGCGGTAATTGCGGCCGAAGCCATCTCGGAAATCGTTCAGCTGGTTCTCGAAGTTAGTCACGTCGATGTTCTGGTTCCGTATCACTGCCAGCTCCGCCTTGTACTGCAACGATTTGAGCGCCGCATTGCGCAGCAAGGTTATGATGGGGATAAAGAATTGGGGCCGGATGACATACATTTTGTCGTGCCGGTGCGAGGTATCGACGATGCCCGTATTGTAGAGTTCGCTGTCGGCTTCCAGCAGAGAGACCAGCACGGCGTATTCACAGTTCTTTTGCGTGCGGTCTTTGTCGAGTTCCCGCAGGAAGTCCTCGTTCCGTTTCTTGGTGGCGGTGGTGTCCGCCTCGTTTTTCATCTCGAACATGATCGAGATGATCTCGTTGCCGGCCTCGTCGGTTTCGCGGTATATGTAATCGCCCTTGCTGCCGCTGCTGGCATCGTTGTCCTTTTCGAAGTAGGCGTTCTGAAAACCGGTGGCGCGCAGCTTGTTGAACTCTATCTCGCAGTGCTGCTCCAGGGTTTCGCCGAGCATCTTGGTGGAAAGACGCGCCTTCATGTCCTTGTAGCGCTCGATTATCTCGTCTTTCGCCTTGAGTTCGGTGGCATATTTTTCTTTGAGCGACGATTCTAGCTGCAGCTTTTCACTGTCTTTCAGTTTCATTTCAGATGCCAGGCTGTCACGCTCCCGCTCCAGCTTGTTCACGGCCTCGGTGACGGCCAGTGTCTTTTCGGTCTGGGCAGATTGGACCTTGGCTTTCAGTTCCGCCAGCTCGGCGTCCTTTTGGGATTTGAGTACCGCGAGCGCACCGTCTTTCTCGGCTTTGAGCGTGGCGATCTCGGTTTCTTTGCGGCTGAGATCGTTCTGCATGGCGCTGCGGGTACGCTCCTCGGCGAGTTTGACGGCGTTTTCTTTGTCGGCCCGGAGCAGTGCGTCCCGCTTGTTCAGTTCCGCCTCGAACTCGTGGTCGCGCACCTGCTTGACGATGTCGGCAAAACCGGCCTCGTCAATTTTGAATGCTTTCTTGCAATGGGGACATATGATTTCGTTCATGCGGCGCTCCTCGTCTCGTATAACTGTCTGGTTCTATTAGAGTACGGGCAGCCGCAAATGTAAAGGATAAAGCATCGGCTTGCGGCAGTGTTCCGGCCTTAGCTGCTAGCGATATGCATACAGGTAAACGCCTGCGCTGTGGCTGACGCTCGTTTTGCCCGGTATGCAGGCCCCGAAGCTTGCGAGCTTGACCGGCCGCCGGTAGGTATGTTGTATCTTGGTGTCGAGCCTCGCCATCTGCCGCGTTAACACGAATGAGAAAATCCCCTCGGCAGGCGGCCAATCCTGTGTCCAGAAATTCCCCCATATGATCGTGACCTGGCGGCGGTAACGCCAGGTGCGTATTCTGGAGATACCGTACAGTACGGGGTTCAGTTCGTAGCCCACCACGTTCCAGCCGCGTCTGGCGGCGGCCAGCATGACTTTGCCGTCGCCGGAGCCGAGTTCCAGCATGGTTTCTCCAGGTTTAAGATCGAGCTTATCGAGTGCTATCTCCATCTGAATATCCAGGGTAGGGAGGTACGGTGCGCCGTACAGCAGTACAAAGCTGAAACAGAACAGCAGTGCAGCTGCCGCTAAAATGATCACATCGCCCTCCTTACTCTTAGTGTTGTATTAGTGTTACGCGATTGCGTCGCTGATGAGCCGGGTGACCTCATCGGGATTTTCCACCTCGATTACCAGCTTGTCATAGGCATCGTCCCTGAGTGTGATCAGCAGCGCCTTTTTGGGGTCGCGAACGTCCCAGAATGATTTTTTGCCGTCTTCGCTGAACGTCCCTGCCTGGATCATACCGGCGAATATGGTGCCGATGCCGAACGCCGCGTCGCGGAAGTCCATGAGACCCTGGGTGTTATGCGCCACCTTTTCGATATGCGCAAGGGGAATGGTCACATGCCCTTTGAACGCCAGGAGTTTATCCAGTCCTTCCACGGTGATGATGAGTTCTTTGTTAGTTATAGTTGCTGTTGTCATATGTTCCTCCTTGGCCAATATACAAAATATATATACACAGTGCAATAGTTGCAATAATGCATTGACTGCACTAATATAATACTGCTATACTTTTGGCATGGATACAGAAAGCGGACTCCGCGGACGCAAAAAGATGCAGACCCGACAGGCGCTGCTGGAGAGTGCCTATCGGCTCTTTGCCGAGCAAGGTTACGACAAGACGTCTATCGAAGATATCACGCGCGATGCTAACTTTGCACCCCGCACGTTTTTTCTGCATTTTGCCTCTAAGGAAGACCTGTTATTCCCTGATGTGAGCAGGCTCAGAACAAGCCTGGAAGCGGCGCTGATGGCGCGCGCTGCACAGACATCCACTCTGGAAGTGCTGCGGCACTGGGTGCTGGTGCTGGCCGAGTTCAAGCAGAAACGGGGTCGGAACGCCGACCAGACAAAGCTGCAGCGCCGGATCATCGACGCCGATCCGTCGCTGCAGGGGCGTGAAAAAATGTACCTGTCCAGTGTTGAGACGCTCCTGGTACGTGAGATCTCCAAAGACATGGGTGTTGCCGAAACCGCTGCGGAGCCGCGCATCGTAGCAGCAGCGGCGCTGGGTGCGCTCGCGGCGGTAGACCGATATGGTAAGCCCGGGGTGTCTGTCCGGGAAATCGAGATGCATATCTCACTCGTGATAGATTTCCTGCAAGCCGGCATGCGGCGCATTGCTCCGGATTGTGCGGCACCGCAGGAATAACGCTCGTTCCGCTCGTATGCCATTCCCTTGCTGAGGATTCCCTCAGTGCCCTATCACCGGGGGCTTATATAAATACTTCTTCAGCTGCGCGCGCGTAGGGTCGGGCCATGTCGTGGGCGATCGCTGGCACCTGGTCGTAAGTCTCACAGGTGAGCAAAGGGTGGTATATCTGCCGTTCGGGTGTGTGCCAGAATGCCTGGTCGGGGTAGAGTCTGCCCGTTGCGTCCGCATGTATCTGCATCTGCGTTCGGTGCAGGGCGAGTAATGCTAATTTCCGTTGTGCATGCACCGGCACCTTGATGTCACCCTGATGATCCGAGTTTATGTAAAACAGATCAATCAAATGATTTTCTGCGCGCAACTTGTGTCGAGCATTCAAGGCTGCACGCCCTATGGCCTGGTGATCGCCGTGGCCACAGTAGCCGTCTTCGGGGTTGAAGGTGATGATAGCGGATACATCGTGCAAAACAGCCAGAGTGCTGAGTGATTGCGCTAAGGCATGCAGATAGTGGCTGTTATGTAACATACCGTCGGGCAGGCCTAGATAGTGGGCGGCTAGGCCCTGTACTGCATGCGCGGCGACACTTTCGGCGCGTCGGCGGCGTGCTACGTCCAAAGGGGTGGCTAGGGGCGAGCCGCTGTAATTGAGCGTAGTGGCATCGCCATCGGTGGCTACCACTGAGCGCACTTCCGTGCCATGTTCCTGCAGGGCATGGGCTGCTCCGGAAAAGTGCATCTCAAAATCATCGCCATGGGCCGTAGCGATAAGGACGTTAGTGTGGCGTGTGAGTGTTTCGATGTTCATGAGTTGCTCCGGATGTAGTGTTGTGCGTAATAAAAAACGGATCCGCATGGGGTCCGTTGTGTGCTGCAGAAATAGAATGTGTTACCTAAGCGGACCCGCCATCGTACAGGGCATGAGACATGTCATCATACTGCGGGTGGTCAGCGCTATCATGTATATCAGTATATACGGACGGGTAAGGTGTTTGCAATTGCGGCATCCTTAACGATGGTTATTTCTTATTGAAATGCTCGTCGTAGTAGTCTTCGGTAGGACTCTCGAGTATACGTTCTACCAGCATGTCTGCTTGCCTTAGCTGTTCGGTTTTTATCGCTTGCAGATAGGTGTGGCTGTATGTTGCCCAAGCCTTGCTGACTTCGTAGTTTGGGGTGTAGATTACTATGTTTTTGGAGCGGCCGTTGACACGGTACGTTAGCTTCGGCGAAGTTACTCGTCCTGAATTCGTGCCGAGCTTTATACAATCGCTTGGCTGAATCGTGATAGGTCGGGCAAGCCCCTTTTTGATGGTGATTGCTGGATTGTCGGGCTGGAACCGTAGCCAGGTTTGGAGCTTGACCGCTACGTATAGTGCATTCCAGAGTCCAAAGCCTGCGAAAAACAGTGCTGTAATTTGATTCTGATGATAGGCGAATACTGCTATGACAAAAAAGAAGGCTGAAATAACACCTAATACCGCTAACTGTCCACGACCTGCTTGCGCTGTATATACCATGTAGGCAGTCTAACAGTACTTGTTGATAGTTACTCTATCAACGACCGTAGTCCCGCAGTCTAAGTATGACTGTCAAACCTTTATTGCGTCAGGGTCTGTGTGGCAAGGCGGCGACGGACCAGCTCATAGCCCTTGAAAGCTATATGATATTGCAACTGTACTGGCAGCTTGTCGCGCAAATCTGGCGGCATATGTTCAAACTGCATGGGTTTACGCGATTGTGTGAAACGGGTGAACCATGGGGCACTGACAGCTATAACCGTACTGTTTTCAGATACGGCCGCCCTACCCGTAGCAGGCAGGCCGAGCAGAGCAGACTCACCGAATAATTCACCGGTCTGTACTGTCACATGCTCGCCGTTCTGCAGCTCGATAGCGACGGTGCCATCGGCAACGACATACAAATGCTCATTCGTGCTGCCTGTTTCGAAAAGCGGGCGAGGCCGATCCTGGCTTGTCAGTGTAACTACCGGCGCAAACGTTGTGTCTGCCTCGTTTTCTTCCGTAGAGAATGCCTCGAGTATGCGTAGGAAATCCTGCCCCATATCGTAACCGGCCAGCGGGTTCTCGCCTAGGTTTTCCGGCGTCTGCTGGTTCCTAGCCAGATTGGTATAGGGGAGGGTCTGTCGCGTATAGATACCGGCTTCGCGGGTGAAATAGCGGAGCAGTACGTCGGTTCGTCGCGCTTCGCGGCTGGTCAGGGTGCGCTCAGTGAGCTGCTGTTGTATGGCTGGGTCCCTTAACATACCTTTCAGTTTATCGGCGTCAATGACGAATGCTTCGGTGTTGCCATTGGCGATAACGGTTGCCGAGCGTGGCAGGCCAAAGATAGACCCTTCGCCGACAACCCTGCCGGCCGTCCGGGCATAGTGGATCGTTTCGTCCGCAGGGTCATTCCGTACCTCGATAGTCACGCCGTTGTTATCCTGCTTGTCATGTGTTTTGAGGGGAATGTACATGACTGACTGCTCGGTCGCTCCCTGGACAGTCAGTTTGCCGCCCGGGGGATATACCTGCAGTTCCCCCATGTCCTTTATAAGTTCGCCAAGTGCGTAACTGGTCAGTATGTCTGCATCTTCTCCTTGCGTTCCACGACGCTCGATCCCCTGTTGGAATGATTCATAAAACAACCGGGCTTCGGCATCGGTTGCGAACGTGGCCGGCACTTCTGTCGCCGCACCGCTGCGTATCATACCGGCGGTCCTGAGTAGTGCCTGCGACTCTTCATCAAGCAGCGGGGCGGTGTCGGGGTGGTTGATGAGCAATGCCGATATGGTTTCATCTGTAGAACGCTCCGGTCCCGCAGCCTGGACGGCAGCAATAAGCTGCGGCTTGATGGCGTCTAGCTGCTGCGTATCCAACTGTGCCAAAGTAGCGCCCGCGATAACGCGGGATGAAAATTTAGCAAGCCGCTCGACGTACGCAGGGTTATCGGCGGGGCTGTCGGTAGCCTGGAGGTATTCATGCAAGAAAGAGGCAGTATAAAAATGGGACCAGCCGACGGCGCCCTCGCGGGTCAGCACCAGTCTATCCAGGGCCTCTTGGGGCGAACCGGCGGCTGGATTATCCTGATTCTCGTGGAGCGGGCGCATAGTTGCGAATATATACAGCGAAAACATGGAAGTATCCCCCACGGCAGCCTGGCCCTCGTGAGGTCAAAGCCGTCCTTAAGCCGATCTTCTACGTCGCCCAGCTCTTCAAGATCCCGGATACCTGATTGAAATTCACTACCTGACATAAAGAGAAGGTCCACGTCTTTGTCGACACCAAGGCTCCGCAACGTTCCTATGAAGGACGTACTGATCTCTCTCTGGTCGATCTGTCTGTCGTTCTCGAAGCATAACCTTAGGTCCAGGTCGTTGCCACCTGGCGTACCGAAACTATACGCTCCCTGGTATCCGGGCAATGTGTCTAGATACTCCTCGCACACGCTGTAGGCTGCCTGTTCCTCCGGACTAAGGAGTGGTACGGCATGTTGTTCAGGGCTACTGGGCGATATCGGTGAAGTGTTATGATTCATGGATTTTAAGGCTCCTTTTTATGATAGTATGTGGTGCATATGTTGTGACTGTGGGCTGGCTAGTATAGCCGCAGGGATACATGACATAACAATCAGTATACTTCAGGCTGATTGTAGTAACCGGGAATAGGGAGCGATATGATGAGACAGATATTATTCATACAGGGCGCGGGAGAAGGCGCTTATGATGCAGACATAAAGCTGGCAGACGGCCTACAGCATGAGCTTGGCGGAGAATATGAGATCGTTTATCCGGTGCTGTCAGATGAAGCCGATCCAAACTATGATGATTGGAAGTCACAGGTTAAACAAGAGCTTATCAAACTGCAGCAACCGGTTACCTTGGTCGGCCATTCGGTTGGCGCTTCAATTCTTTTAAAGTGTGTGGACGAAATCAGAACGGAAATACGAATCGCTGGGATATTCCTTTTGGCCGCACCCTTCTGGGGCGGTGAAGGTTGGCGTTATGAAGGATATGAAAAGCTTGAACTAGCAAAAGATTTTGCAGAAAACCTGACACAGAGAGCACCCGTGTTCCTATATCATTGTCAGGATGATGAGATCGTGGCATATGAACATCTTGCGCTTAACGCCCGGATGTTGCCATCTGCAACGGAACGTCAACTGACCACGGGTGGGCATCAGTTTGTCGGTAACCTAAGTACTATAGCCCAGGATATAAAAAGCACGTAGGTTGTCCCGCGGCTTGTATCAACTGTCGGCCTGAGTTTCCGATGATTCTTGCCCGATAGGGGTACTTCCATGTGCGGCGTAGCTGACTATAGCATGTTCATTGCGATTAACGGCTCTCCGTACCGCACGCGCAAGAGCGCTTTCGCCGAGCACTACTGCAAGCGGCATATTCGTTATGTCCGGCATGCTTTCAAATGCCTCCGGTTCTTGTTGAATCTCCGTTCCGCCTGTATTTTGTTCATGCTTATTCATATGTGGTATCTTAAGACTTTATCGTACGGCGTGCAAATCTGAAAAGACCCCGTCACGGAAGTGACGGGGTCTTGGGTGAGCGGTCAGTCGTTGCTCGGGGAGTTTTATTTTTAGCTGCGGGACAGCTTGCGGAGGGTCATCACGCGTGCGGCGATGGTTCCAGCTACGACCGTACCGAAGATGATGCCGATGACATTACCGGCGCCAGTGTTTGGAAGTTCCGTAGGTGGTGTTACGACAGGTGGGGTGGTCGTAAAGTTTACGGGCTGGGTGCAGACGGTGCTGCTAACTGGCGTGGTGCTGTCGGGCGTCGTAAACTGTGCGGTTGCAGTTATGGTTGCGCTGTCTACGGTGAAGGTGTGGCTCTGGCCGACCGGGCTTGGGCCGGTGGTGACGGCACTGGAGTTGTCGCCCCAGTTGACCACTACGTTAGACAGGCTGGCTTTCGGATTGGTGCTGGTTGCATTGAATGCTGCAACGGTTGCCACGCGGGTTTCGTTGTTAACAGTGATAGTAAACAAGTTACAGCTGTAGACGTAGCATGAGCTGTTACCCATTTCTACACCAGGCTTACATTCAGGTGTTGGAACCTTGATGGTGGCAGCACAAGCACTGTTAGCTGGAGCAGTTACGGTTGCACCGTAGTTGTCAGTGCCGGTAACAGTCAGGACAACTGAGTAGTTACCCGGGTTAAGCTTTGTCGTTGCGGTCGTAGCACTTGTGGCACTGCTGCTAACGGGGATAGTTGCAACAACTTTGTTTGTGTCGGTGTTGGTGACTACAAAGCTGTAGGTCTTGATAGTTGCGTTGCTCGCGGTAGCGGTACCGGTGAAGGTGTAGCTTGCAGCACCAGTTGTAGCGTCTGTATCGCCAAGCTTGTTAACAAGGCTTACGCAGGCAAGTGCACCCTTAACTACGGTACAAGTAGTCTTGGTGTCTGAGCTGCTCTGCTCGTTGTTTAGGCCAGTGCTCGTAATGTAACCAGTGTTGGTCAGGGTCATAGCTTTACAGCTAGGGTCGGTGTCGGTCTTGGTGTTGCCAGCAGTAGCTTCGTATGTGAATACTACGTTTGAGCCGTTCTTGATGCTGGCAATGGTAAGGCCAGTGCTAAAGAACTTGGTAGCGTCGCTAGCTGATACGGCTGTGCCGTTCTGCTTGAGTGTACCAGTAACGTAAGTCAGGTTAGCAGGCATAGTGTCTTTTACGACGACGTTGTTTACTGGTGCATCACCAGTGCTTGAAACAGTAATTTTTTGGTACACGGTTGCACCAGACTTAACAGTCACGTCGCTACCGTATGTACCATTAGCAGTAGTGCTAACTTGCTTCAGGATTGAGTAGTTTGGCTTTACTGGTGGCTTAACAGTGATGCTTACCTTACATGTTGCTGCGGTAGCAGTGATACTGCCAGCTTTAACCGTAACGCTTGCAGTGTATGTGCCAGGTGCGTATGCGTGAGTAGTAGTAGGAGTCGTAGTGCTTGCAGTCTTAGTGTCGCCGAAAGCAAAGTCGTAACCGGTGATAGTGGTGTTGGTTGCAGTTGCCTTAGCGGTAAAGTTGTAGATCTGGTTACCGGTGCTGTCGATTGCGCCAGCAGTTGCAGTTAGTGAGTTACAAACCAAGCTAGGGATCGCACAGGTAGTAGACACACCTGCGTTATCTGAATCGCTTGGAAGGCCAGTAGAGGTAACAGTACCCGTGTTGTCCATCTTTGTTGCTTTACAGCTTGCGTCAGTGCTAGCTACAGTGCCAGCCTTAGCGGTAAAGGTGAATACAGCCTTAGAACCGTTCTTTAGTGTGCCGACGTCGTAGCCAGTGCTGAAGAACTTAGCTGCGTCTGCAGCGCTTAATGCTTTGCCATTGAGGGCAAGGGTGCCAGCAGTGTATGTAATACCTGCAGGAAGTTTATCCTTAACAATAACATTTACGGCTGGAACAGCACCGGTGCTGCTAGCAGTAATCTGGTAAGAAACGACTGAGCCAGACTTAACTGAAACGTTTTCGGTGTAGCTGCCAGTAGTACCAGCACGAACCTGCTTTACGACAGATACAGCTGGTTTCTTAGGAGTAGCCTTTACGGGGTTACCACAGCTGTTCAGGATAGCGAACTGGAATACGCCGTCCTTCATAGAGACCATGGCGCTGAGTTCGTTGTTTTTGAATGAGACGCTTGGCTTGCGCTGGTAGAACGTGGTTCCGCCATATGTAACCTTGGTGCTGCCAGAAATGTTCTGGCGGCCGGCAGTTACTGCGCCGGTTGCAACCAGTGTGCTGCCTGCGTATACATCACCACTTTTGGTAACGTAGCCACTGACACTGGTAGTGCTCAGAGCACTTACTTCGCTTGAGCTGATGCCGAACGCGCTGTATACGTTGTGGATAGCAGTAGCCGAGTTGTGGCCATCGCCTTTGCTGTAGGCGCTCTGCAATTTGCTGACGGAGCTCGCGCCACACCAGACAATGGAGTTTGCATCACAGTTCGGAGTTGAAACAGGAGCTGCGGATGCGCTGCTCAGGGTGGCTGCTGCGGCTATGCTGGCAATAGCCATGATAAAACCGGCGGCAATAGCCTTAGTCTTGGTTTTCCGCGAGGTAAGTCGCGCTTTGATATTGGAGAATACTGACATTGTTATCTGACCTTTCACTTAAGTTGCTAGTGGTAGTGGCCTCGCCCTGTTCAGGGGACGTACTATCGGAGTTGATCTCCAGACCTCACCCAAACAAGCGTCTATTCATTTCAACAGGCATTATACTACTTAATTGACCTAATGTCAATATACTATAGCTCAATGTAAATATAAGCAGTTTTAATCAGTCAGACTTTATCCGTTTCTGGTGAGCTAAAATCTGGAGCTCACCCCTGTAAATACCTTGAACCCTTACGACCCTTCCCAATATGTTGACATAGCAAAAAGACGTTCAGAATGAACGTCTTTTGCCCATTACGGGGCTAAACTAGGCGTGGTCGCCAGTATCTGCTAGGTTACTTTTTTACAGACGGCGATGCGGTGTTGGATTTGTTCATATGCGCATCTTGCCCTCGGTTATACATGACTGCTTTGTCATCGAATCCGCTGACCTGGGAAACGGTCTTACCGGGGAATAGTTCGAATTTCATCTGTTGTTTGGCAGTCAACTGGACAAGTGCGGTTGCTTTGTTGAATGTGGGTACGAACTTGATGCCACCGGGCGCCGGGCCGCCAGACCAGATCGAACCGTCAGCTTTGCGGTTGCTGCCCTCGGCCAGCTGCACCTTGACCGCGCCCGAACCTGGGGTGATCTTGGTCCAATCCGTGGCGTCATTGATGACGAAGACAGCGGGTGATCCACCGTCATATTCGCCGACAGAAAGCACCAGCGCGCTCGGGTCGAAGCCGTCGTATGCCAGGCTCAGGTGACCTGACGTCGTATTCTGCGTAGCGCTGGTCGGGTCATTCCCGCCGGCATAGCCGTTGGTGCCGACTTTGAACCAGTTACCGACCGCTTCGCCGTCGACATCATAGGCGTAGTCGCCGTCGCGTGGTTCGGCCGTGCGCAGGTATTTTGGTAGGATCTGGGCTTTTACGCTGTCGGTAAAGTAGTCGAGCGGGTGTACGACATTGATCTTGAACGGCTCGGTATTGTTGTAGGCTGTGTGGTAGAGCAGCTTGGGATTGGTAAAGGTGGTATCGCCCAGCTCGAAGTCCAGGCTTTGGCCACCGACATAGCCTATGATATCACCGGCACTCACATGGACCTTTGCCGCGCCGGCATCCTGTTGCCAATTACTAGGAATTTGTTTCATGACAGCTGGCGCGATGCTGGTCATCAGGTTGTAGTAGATCATGAAGGTGCATGAGTGGGCGAGGGTGATATTCCAATTGGTTCCGCCCGTGGGGGTAGACGCTTTTCCTAGGCTTGTCAGGTAGCCGTCCATAGTTGCATAGACGGGGTAGGTATCTTTGGCGGCGTTCTGGTTGATGCCGTAGTAATACTGGTGGTCGATCGGGGTGACGTGTGAGCCTCCAAAACCGCCCATCGGTGCGATAGTGCCGATATCACTAGCCTTCATAGGTGCAAAGGTCATCTTGGTGCTGCCCTTGCCGGTACATTTACCGCCTGTAGAGGCGAGGCCTTTCTGAACTGGATCGAGTGAGTCAGCGTAGCCCATATCGGACCCACCCGGATTCGACAATGAAGCGGTGTCCGTCTGGCTGCCAGTATCTTTGTCGTGAGCCTTGCGCACCATATTAAAGCTAAAGGCAATCAGTCCTAAGACCATAAGGATGCCTACAAATAATAAAATATGACCGATACCATGTTGATCTAGCTTACGATTTTTTATCATAAGCGGTATTATACACAACATTCAGATGATTTCAGATAAATAAGATTTCCAGAGAAGTCTTTTAAGTGTCGCGTATTCCAGTAAGTGATGTATTGACTGGTTATATGATGAGTAGCCTGGTCCGTTGACATTGTTCTTATCGATAACATGATAGATGTAAACATTTCATTTTAGTAACCGTTATGCTAACATCCCCTTCATGTCGAGAGAGTTAGCAGCGGTGTTTTGCGAAGAGCAGGTTCTTGCCATGGTGGAGTCGGGGAATGTCCTAGATCGCATTGATGACGCTACCCGCGATCATGTGGTTGCATACGATCCCGCAGAGGACACCCATCCTAACCTGATGAGTTTGGACGAGATTTTGGCTGAGAAACGGATTGCCATGAGGAGTCTTTCCGTCCGGCTGTCGGATGGATCATTGAACGTCCGTCTACGGCGAAGTTTTGCCAAGGTGAAACTAGAGCGTTTTGACCGCCCCAGCTCAACCTTCCGAGGCCCAGAATTCACACCATATCGCGCGCTGGACGTGGCCTACACAGGACTAGTGTGCGTAGGGTTTAGTGGTGCCAAAAGAGAGGAAAGCTATAACACATATCGTGTTCATCAGCCGGACGGACGGCTGCATGGCCTCGGTCTGATAGTCGCCTCAACAATGGTTCACAAACGGGAGCTTATACCTGTCGACCGAGGCTTGGGTGGTCGAGGGCAGGCGTTCAAGACCGCTACGCGACGTCTGTTCAGTTTGGGGGCAACCACTGAGGATGCTCAGCAGGCTGAGCGGTTCGAAGAAGCTGCCGAGAATGCTGCCCGCCAAGAGTTCATGGTTAGCGACTCTTTTGAGCCGGAAGCGGGGTATCAAATCCTGGATCAGAGGGGAGCTCGTCAGCTGTCGGACACTTTGCGCTTTGCGATTATGTACGGCTCCTAAGATAAAAGCAGCTTTATTTCAGTACGCGCACAGTTACTGGGTGGTCAGCCGGTCTCCAAGCGGAGGCTGTAGGGCTTCAATAAGTGGTTTTGTCTGATCTTGACCACCCATACACGTGTACGTCCGTTCAGTGCCATCTACGGTGCGGATTACCAGTTCAGTACCTGTACTCTTACATGTTATGTGCGCTAACTGGTCGTATGGGAGGAATGCGTTATCCGGGTGTTGGCTAACAATCTGGGAGAGGGGAGTCTTCGCCAGTAATTCTTGAGCGTTGTGCTCCAGCTCACCCCGGTTCCACATAGCATTCATTGCTGTTATGTTTACTTCACCGACGGCATCGGTGCCACCCGCGGCTGATATACACAGCAAGTATATGCCTTTTGGCGTCGCTACTAACGTATTCTCTGCGTGCTTCACCTTGGTGGCGCCGAGGATTGTCATACTTGTTTGCGCCGCGTTCACTATGCCGTAAACTGCCCCTGTTACTTGCTCGGCTGCCGTGTCGAATGCAGCCGCGCCAGTGACGGGCTGGGATGGGCTACTCGCAGAGCTTGGCGGAGCGCTAGCGGTGGTGTCTTGACGTTGTTGCAAGCGCCGCAACCGTACAAACGCAGTAACAGGCATAGCGGCCAGGAATAGTCCGGCGCATACCAATACTGCCGCTATAGTGCCTTGGCTGACTTGGAGGCCGGCGGGGTGTCTGGTGATGTACCTATACAATATGACTAACATGGCAATACCGATGGGCGTATACAGCACTAAGCCGATAGACTGTAATAAGGCGTTCACGATCGTTACTTCGCGGTTAGCCTGTGCGACGCCGAGGTTTTTCCCGTTAATACGGCGATACATAGTTGCCCTCAGGAGAGAAATGCCCACGGGCACGAGCGCCAGCGCGCAGCCAACAATAAGCGCAATTCCGCGCTGGGAAGCGGTGATACCTACCGTTGGCATAATTTTTTCTAATATGTAAGTGCCAAGGTATATATCCATCACCCAACCCGGTAACGCTGCAATTTTCGCTCCATAATCATACCGCTGTGCCACGATGGTAATGGCAAGATATGTTTCGCCACCGGTACCTTTTAGCGTGCGTAATGCTAGGGCAGCCTTAAGGCGTACGAGTGCGGCTGCCAGTAGGCTAGACGCAGCGATGACAGGAATAAACCATGGCGCTTTGGCGTAGAGCGTCAACGCAGTAATAATCCCAACCCACAGCGGTAGGAACAGCAGGCCTTTAATAGCTCTACCTATATTGAATATGACAAGTGTTTTTTGGTCGAGACCAGTGAGTGTGGAATGAGCGTCTGGTACCGGTACTATATTGCGTAAAAGTGCATTCATGTTTTTCTTTCTTATTGTTGGACCTAGTATAGCATTCAACTGTCATAAGTCTATTGTTTAGTACGGCCATCAGCTGGTCGTCGGCAGCTTCTGAACTACGTGCTTTTAAACAATCAATCAGCGACAAAAATTGGAAAATGCGTCTAGTCGGAGCGGGCATTATTTTTTATGCCAAGTGATACTATCGTTGCTAGAACGTGGACGAGGGCCATCACCCATAAAATACCTTTGAAGCCGCCGGCAACATATAAAAGCCCGCTGACTGCCGCCGCAGCAGATATCAGCAAGGTATTAGAACCATGAAAAAAGCCCCATCCGGCCGCTTCTTTGCCTTTATGTTCGTTCTTAGCATACATAACCTTCC
>Ga0247778_1000893_pt1 | contig 20696 bp, 11 predicted proteins | sample UWRJL049202B5_FD_179939 | JGI IMG/M metagenome (GOLD analysis project Ga0247778, IMG submission 179939) | Plant litter microbial communities from Arlington Agricultural Research Station in Wisconsin, United States - UWRJ-L049-202B-5 | ecosystem: Environmental > Terrestrial > Plant litter >... | reverse complement strand
CGCAGGCTGGCCTGCATATACAAATGGGAGATCGTGATATAGCCTACTTCTTTTTCGTTGATGAAGCTGTCGTTCTTGTATTCCTCCAGCAGGACACGATCTTCGAGGCCTGCGTACTTATCCGAATAGCCGGGCGGGAGGAAGCGTTGGTAGGCGGAGATGGCGGTAAACGGTTCGATGGATTCTATTTTCGAAGAGTCTGCCGGCGATGCGTCATGGAAAACGTTGCGGGCGATATTCATGCCCATCCAGGTGGAGGTAGAGAATTCCTTAAAGACCAGATAATTTTTTAGATACCAGGAACCCACCAGCAGGATGGATAGAAAGGAGGAGGCGAAGAGGATCCGGATGCCGGACCTTTTGCGGTACCATGTCAGTACCAGGGCGGAAATGGCCAGCAGCCAAAAGAGATGATACATGCTGCGGGTGAGGCAGACGATGATCAGGGGGATAAAGAATCCTGCCGCCTTGCGCCAGCTGATGGATCGTTTCAGGGACGTGAGGAAATAACAACTGGTGAGTAAGAGGCAGGTAATAAAGCTGGTGTAGAATAATTCATTTTCGAATATGATGGATGCGGGGCTTAGCAGGTAGAGCAGGGAGAAGATCAGGGGCAGCCAGGGGTGACGGGTAGTTCTTTTGAGGATGGCCAACAGGAGCAGGGAATTGACCAGGGTGAGCAATTTGAGGATCCCGATGAAAATAATTCGTGCATGGATACCGGATGTTTTCAGGACGAGGCCGAGCAGGAGGTTGAATACCGGCGGCTGGGTGTGATCATACCAGACCCCTTTGAGGAGGTTAACGTGCAGGGTTTTGATGTCCAGGTACTGCCAGTATCTTTCGAGTGCTCCATAATCCAACTGGATCCTAAATGCTGCGACAATCATGCGGGACAAGAGAAAAACTATTAGGATGATCCAGACATCATAACGAAAGGGAATTCTTTTCATTCGGGGTGTTGAAGTTTCTAAAATACATGAATAAATCTAGACATACAAACAGCGGCAACACAATGAGAAAGAACTTCTTAATAATATTTGACACCTGAGGCATCTTTTCTACCCAGTCTCCCGTATATATAGAGCATTGTGGAGAATTTCCGGCAAAAAAAGGGAAGATTTTTTGTTAAAAAGTTAGCGATCCCGGAAAAAGTACCTATTTTGCACCGAAATTCGACCTCCTGCATCTTTATATCCCATTTCCTTGATTGAAACTAAACCATTTTCCATTTCCTAAATGGACTAAACCACTTCCATTATTCCGTCTTTGAATCACGTCTTTCCAATTTCCTTTTTTTCCTGAACACGCCATCTGTAACACAACCTGACATCCTTATTAGGCATCCTAAGCGACTTGCTATTGGCATCGTTATGCCCATTTCTATTGACTATCATAACTTTATATATAGATATTAATTTTTTCATTCAAATGCCCTTTTCCCTATCTTAAGCTTACAATCATGAAAATTTTTACAAAACCTGTTATCGTACTCTTACTGGCCCTGGCGGGATTCTTTTCGACCAGCGGTCAGAGTATCATGCAACCCACCGACACGGTGTACACGTACAACAGTGCGGCCGTGAAGGGGAGTCCAACGAATCCTAACCAACCTGCCACGGCCAATACGATCGGCAAGTGGATCCGGACGGTGAGGATGTCATGGAATACCAGTAACTGGAAATGCTATATCTATAATGGCGTTCAATTCCGGTTAAGGTTCCCAACCACCTACAATCCAACGGCCGTCGACGGGAAGAGATATCCCATGCTGGTCTTTTTTCATGGATTGGGAGAGGCAGGAGTCCAGACGGACAATGAATACCAGTTGTACCATGGCGGTAACGTATTTGAGAACAAGGTAGCCACCGGTGCATTCGATGGTTATATCCTCTGTTTACAGAGTAATGGATCCTGGGGCGCCACACATGATCTGTATGTAAAGCAGATCATCGATTATATGATCGTCAATAACAAGTTGAGTCCTTTCCAGGTCTCTGTCAATGGTCTTTCCGCCGGCGGGTACAACAGCTGGAACTTTATGGAGACTTACCCGAACTATACGGCCAGTGCGTTGCCGATGTCAGGTATTTCTATTTATGATCAGCAATATGTGAACAGCTATAAGTTTACGCCCATTTGGTATTTCCAGGGCGGCCTGGATGGTTCGCCCGCTCAGAATACGGCCGATCAGACAACCGCGGTCATTAAAAATGCCGGGGGCAATCTGCGTTACAGGATCTTCCCGACCCTGGGTCATGGTACCTGGGATTCGGCATGGGCGCAGACAGATTTCTTTCCCTGGATCAGCAGGGTATATATGTCAAATCCCTGGACCCTGTTCGGCAGGACGCAATTCTGCCCGGGTGATCCAATCAATGTTACCATTGGGGTAGCACCGGGCTTGAATGGTTATCAGTGGCGTAAGGATGGTGTGGCTCTTTCGGCTACCACGAATACGATTACTGTTACGACAACCGGCACTTATGATTGCCGTGTGCTGAGTGGTTCGATCTGGTCGGATTGGTCGCATGTACCGGTGGTCATCGCTACGAAGGCGCCAACGATAACGCCGCCGATAACGAATGCTCCTTTGGTGAGCAATGTCATTCCTGCACTGGACCGACCCAGTACGGTATTGGTCGAACCTGCAGGTTATGTTACTTATGCCTGGCGCAAGGCCGGGGATACTACGACCATCGGCACGACATCGAGTCTGACGGTTTCTACGCCTGGTCAGTATGTTGCCAGGGTCACCGAGCAATTCGGATGTACCAGTTCCTTTACCGCTCCGTTTACGGTCATCAGTGCGAATGGTCCGAACAAGCCAGATGCGGCCTCGGGTCTTACGGCTTCTGCACTTTCACAGACTTCTATTCTGCTGAACTGGAACCAGAATCCTACGCCTACTTATCCTGAGACGGGTTTTGAGATTTACCAGGCCACTGCGGCAGGCGGACCATATAAACTGATCTATATCACCGCTGCGGATGTCATAAAAGATACCGTTACCGGTCTGAACTCAGGCACCAAATATTATTATGTCATCCGGGCGATCAACGGCACAGCTGCATCTGCTGCGTCGAATGAAGCCAGCGCCAAGACCATTGCGGATGTGGTAGCTCCTTCGGCGCCTACCAGCCTGGTTGTTTCCTATAGCACCCGCAGCTCAATTACGCTCAGCTGGGGCGCTGCGACGGATAATGTGGGTATTGCCGGTTATGACGTATATGTCAACGGGGCCAAGTCCTACACCATAACTGATGGTACACAGACGAGCTTCACCGTATATGGTCTCAACCAGAATCAGACCTATGCTTTCACCGTGAAGGCGAAGGATGGAGCGGGTAATATCTCTCCTTTCAGTAACCAGGTAAGCGGTACGGCAATCCTGGCCGGATTGCAGTACAATTATTATAATGTGCCAGCCGGTCTGACGGCCCTGCCGGACTTTACCACCCTGACGCCTGCGTCCAGCGGTGTGATGCCGAATCTCGCCCTTACCGGCGCCGGCAGCAGCAACTATTGCTTCCTCTGGCAGGGATATATCGTTATTCCTACTACGGGTGTTTATAATTTCCGTGTCAAGTCGGATGACCGCAGCCGGTTATGGTTGGGAACGGTAGCCGGCAGCATGATCTCTCCTTATAGTGCTACGGCTACACCATTGGTAAACAATGATGCCGGCACCAGCGGGGCTACGGTCACTTCGGCGAACGTGACCCTGACGGCGGGTGTTTATCCCATCGCCATCGGCTATATGCAGTTCACGGGTGCGGCCAGCATTGCGCTGACCTGGAAGACGCCCAGTTCCGGAACCAATTATGTCACTGTTCCGAACGCTGCGTTTACCGATGCGGCCGTGGTCAATGGCACTGCTCCGACGGTACCTTCCAATGTAATCGCCACGACTCTTTCTTACAATGCCACCCAGGTGAGCTGGAAGGACAATGGTGATGACGAGACGGGCTTTGAGATCTGGAGATCTGCCAGCTTTGCCGGTACCTATGCAGTTATTGGAACGGTCGATGCGGGTGTTACAACATTTACTGATAACACAGTAGCAGCCAACACCAAGTATTTCTACCAGGTAAGGTCGGTCAACCTGTATGGTCAGTCCGCGTTTGCCAAGAGCTTTGTAGAAGCAGAGTGGAAATTCAATAACAATTATAATGACAGTTCAGGCAATGCCCATACGGTGACGACGGGTAATTCCCCCACATTCGATGCAACGACCAAGGTGGAGGGTACCCATTCCGTGAAGCTGAACGGCACGAACCAGAATATTACTATCGCCACGAGCGCCACCTTCCTGCTGGATGCGTACGCACAACGTACGATCTCCTGCTGGATCAAGCCTGTTGTGACGACCGGCACCTACCGTGTCATCTGGGATATCGGCGGCGCCGACGATGGTCTTGCGCTGATGCTGAATGCAAATACCCTTGTTGCGGCTATTGCCAGCAACAATACCAGGTATACCATTACGGCTCCTTTTACCAACACGACCAGTTGGAGTCATGTAGCCGTCGTGTATAACGGGGATTCTCTCCTGTTGTATGTCAATGGTGCAATTGTTGCGAGCAATACGAGCATGAGCTTCCATGCACTGACCACCACCGCCAATGGTGCGAGGATCGGGCAGGTGAACAGTTCACTGGCCAATAACGTTTCAAACAGCACCTATTATAGTGGCTGGATCGATGACTTTACCATCTTTAACCAGGCACTTACGACTGCTGCGGTAGGATCGGTGATGAATTTCAATACCAATGGCGCCGTCTCCAGTACGACCACCCAGGTCTTACCGGGTGTTCCTGCAGCGCCAACGGTGCTGACCTCCACAGCCCTCAGCGCATCGAGCGTCAGAATCAACTGGACGAACAATGCGTCGAATGCGGCCAACATACAGGTATATCGCAGTGCAAACAATAATCAGAACTATGTACTGTGGGCTACCCTGGCAGGTAATGCTGTAAACTATACGGATTCCAGTCTGTTCTCCAATGCTACTTATTATTATAAGGTGAATGCGGTGAATCCCGGTGGAACATCCGCCTACTCCAACGAGACCAGCGCGACGACCCTGGATGTACCGCCGGTTATCGGTGATCTGACCTATACCCAGCTGCGTTATGGTACGACGACGGTCATCCCGGTCACAGCAACTTCTGTGAACTCCGGTCTGCTGACCTTCACGGCGCTGAACCTGCCGGCCTTTGCTACCCTGACGGGCACCAGCAATACTTCAGCCAAGATCACGGTGAATCCCGCGATCACGGACCAGGGTGTTTACAATAACATCACTATCATTGTAGCCGACGCGTTTGGCGGCAAGGATACGACCAAGTTCACGCTCGAAGTGAATAACAAGTATGCACCCACGATGGACAGCGTATCCAACTATACCTTGTATGAGAACGACACGCTGAGCATTCCGCTGTCGGGTCATAATGTAAACGGCGGCGATACCCTGAGCATTGCGGTGAATAACCTGCCCAGCGCCTATACGCTGACGCAAACCGGTAACGGGACGGCCACCTTGTTCCTCCATCCTGGTTATGCCGCCTCCGGCACCTACCTGGTGAGTGCAACGGTGAATGACAACAATGGTCTTAGCGCTACCCGCCAGTTCTCGCTGACGGTGAATGATAAGAACCCCAATACAAAGACCTATATGCATATCAATGCCGGTGATTCGACGGTACCAGGCTGGAACAACCTGAATGGTTATACCAGCACGGGCGGCTTCATCGACGAGAATGGTCATAATACGGGTATTACCCTGGTCATGGGAGAATGGTGGTGGTGGCCTGTAGCCCAGTTGGGCGCCAACACCGGCAACAACTCCGGTGTATATCCCGACGGTGTGCTGAAGGATTACTATTTCTTCGGTATCTGGGGCGGACCTGATACGCTGATCTCTACGCTGAGCGGCATGGATACCTCCAGCCTGTATACGCTGACCTTCTTTGGCAGCAGTGCATGGGATGGTGTATCTGACAATGGTACCACGGCCTATAATGTGGGCAACAAGACAGTGACCCTGCATGTACAGAAGAATACGCAGAATACGGTGACGATCACCGATATCAAGCCCAATGCAGACGGTACGTTGGTGTGGAGAATGTGGAAGGCCGATGCGCAGACGCCACTGGGTTATTTCAACTCCCTGGTGATCACCAAGCAGTTCGATGATGGAACGGCGCCGGCAGCCCCTGCCTCTCTCTACGCACAGAATGCACCGACCCTTGGTGGTGTGCAGCTGAGCTGGGTCAACAAGGCTTACAACGAGACGGCCTACCAGATAGTCAGGTCTACGAGCGCGGCGGGCGCCTACAGCCTGATCGGCACGGCACCGGCAAGAACCACAGGATTTGTCGATACGACGGTCTCCGGCGGTGTACAATACTTCTATAAGGTGAATGCCATCAATGGTCATGGTGTGAGTCCCTATACGGATTCTGTGATGATCGTTACCAGCGACAAAATTCCCAAAGTGAACCCGATAGCCAGCATAACGCTGACAAGCGGACAGAGCACAACGGTGAATGTCACTACGGTGGATGATGCCACGGATCACCTGACCCTGACGGCCACCAACCTGCCGGCCTTCGCCAGCTTCGTTGACAATGGCAATGGTACAGGTACGATCACGGTTGCCCCGGGTGCCGGTGACAACGGGGTTTACAGCGGTGCGACCATTACTGCGACGGACATGAGCGATTCCAGCAGATCTGCAACCTTTAACATCTACGTTGTTGAGAACAACGTTTCTTCGACCTATATCAACTTCACGGATACGGCGATGGCGCCCAAGCCCTGGAATAACCTGGCGGGTATACCTTTCGCAGGTACGACCATTAACAACCTGGTGGATGACGGTGGTGTGAATACGGGTGTCTCCCTGACGATCCAGGGTGGATTCGATGGAGTCTTCGGACACGGTATGCGGCCCCGGAATGGTACGAATGTGTATCCTGAGCCTGTAACGAGCACTTGTTATTTCGCATACTCGACGGCACAGCGTGCATTCCTGATCTCTGGTCTGAATCCTGCGAAGACTTATAACTTCGTCATCTTCGGCAGCTACTTCGACCAGTCCAACTGTACCACGATCTTTGGTATCAACGGTGTTACGCAGACGCTGAATGCCTCTTATAATAGCAGCAAGACCATTCAGTTCAACGGTATCAAGTCTGATGCGAGCGGGAATGTGACGATCACCATGACCAAGGATGCCAATGCCTTTATATCTGTGATCAGCTCGATCGTGATCCAGGCATATGATCCGGCCAATATTACACCGGTGATGGCCCCTGCGGATCTGCGGGTGACCAACAACACGAAGAATTCCATCAACCTGCAGTGGCAGGATCGGGCCGACAGCGAGACGGGTTATGAGGTATGGCGTGCGACCAGCGCAGCCGGACCATACACACTGAAGGCTGCCCTGGCTGCGAATGCCACTTCTTATGTGGATACGCTGCTGAGCAACAATGCCTACTATTACTATACGGTCCGTGCGGTGAAGAGTGGTGTATACACCAGCTACTCCAACACGGTGACGGGTTATACCTATTCTTCCATTGTCGATATCGCGTTCAATTCAGCTACGACGAGCCAGGGCCCTCTGCCATGGAATAACCTCGCCAGAATACCTGAACTGGGCTATACCTGGAGCAATTTCATCAATGACCTGGGTGTTACCACGAATATCGGAATGCTGGAAACGGGTGACGGATGGGCAGGTATCGATGCAGGCGGTGGGGTGAATACGGGTAATAATTCCGGTATCTTCCCTGATGCGGTCCTTGCGAACAGCTATGTGCTCTTCCCTGGTCAGAGCGGATCGGTACAGCTGACAGGCCTGAATCTTTCACAGACCTATGATCTTACCTTCTTCGCCAGTGTGACGGGGACCAGTGATGCCTCTTCCATCTACACGGTGAACGGCAAGACGACGATCCTGAATGCAACGCTGAACCAGAGTGCAACGAGCACGATCTTTGGTCTCACCCCGGATGCGAGCGGTAATATGTATATCCAGTGCGATCCGTATACTGCACAATCGCAGTTCGGTATGATCAGCGCCCTGTTGGTGAAGGGACATACGGCATCCACTGCCAGTGCGCCTACTGCACCTGCATCTGCTGTTGCTGCAAGGGCTACGAACACTGCGACGGCTAATACTATATCACTGAATGGTGCCAATGCGGCTGTAATCGATGGATCGAAAGTACTGAGCGCGTATCCGAATCCCTTCATCCAGGATTTCACACTTTCGGTACCGGCGGCAGATAATGATAAGATCGTGGTCCTTGTTGCGGATGTCAGCGGTAAGCTGGTGTTCCAGAAACAATACGAAGGACTTATCCAGGGTACTAACCAGATCCGCATACAGGCGGGCAGGACCGTACCTTCGGGCACTTACTTTGTAACGGTGATCAATCTTAGCAAGAACGACCGCAAAACCATCAAGGTGGTCAAGAATTAAGAAACGATAAAATAATGATAAGGGCTGCCCCCACCAGGGCAGCCCTTTTTTTATTTGATGCATTACTATTGCATAATCAGGCATTTAATTGTATTTTGGAGCCTTATTAAACCCTATTACAAAACGGTATGGAAAATATTGGCAAGCTTTCGATCATCGTACCCGCCTATAATGAAGCCAGGACTATTCACCTGATCCTGGACCGGGTATTGGAAGTAGAACTTTTGAATGGCATTAAAAAAGAGTTGATCCTGGTGAATGATTGTTCGACGGATGATACGGAAGCCATCTTACAGAAGTATATGCAATCCCATACGGATGCTGATATCCAGTATTTTAAGCATGAAGTGAACAAAGGCAAGGGGGCTGCCATTCATACCGGCATCCAAAAGGCCACCGGGGAATACCTGATCATCCAGGATGCTGATCTTGAATATGACCCTGAGGAGTTCAATCTCCTGCTGAAACCGGTGGTAAGGGGTTTTGCGGACGTCGTATACGGGTCCCGGTTCCTGGGCGGTAATTCGCACCGGATCCTCTTTTACTGGCATTCTATCGGCAATAAGTTCCTCACCCGTCTGAATAATATGTTCACCAACCTGAACCTTACGGATATGGAGACCTGTTACAAGCTATTCAGGACTTCCATCATCCAGGGGATCGAGTTGAAAGAGAAGCGCTTCGGCTTCGAACCGGAAGTAACTGCTAAGATTGCCCGGGTCCCGAAGATCCGCATCTATGAAGTGGGTATATCCTATTATGGCCGTACTTATGAGGAAGGCAAGAAAATTGGGTGGAAGGATGGCTTCCGCGCCATTTTTTGCATCTTAAAATACAATCTATTCGCCGGGAAGTCCTAGCGGGAGGTCAATAAATGTTATGGAGAAACAAAATGTCCATCTGTCGGGGCAGGCCAACACACTGATCTTCAAAGTCATTACTGCCATCATCGTTTTTTTTTACCTGATCAATTGTTGTACGCCTCTGCGTCTGCATGTAGATATGCTGCGATATTTTGCCATTAAGGACTGTATCGAACTGGGCTGTCCGCCGGACTCGGATGCGGCGAAGGACTATATGCCCCTTGGGTATACGGCCCTGTTACTGGCTTTATCCAAACTGGGGATGCTGAAGTCCTATACCATTGTCCTGCTGAACTGTCTGTATCTGTTCGGGGGGATCTGGCTGGTGAGAAAGATCTTCAGCAGTGCAATTCATCCTTTCTTTTTTCTGACCCTGGTATTGTTGAACTGGACTATCATCAAATTCGTTACCCATCCGCTTTCGGAGATGCAGTATTTCTTCTTTTCCACTGCCTCGGTCTATCTTTTTTATCGTTATTCGCAGAACCGGCAGGTTCTTTTTTTATTGTCGGCCTTTGCCCTGGGGGCGTTGGCCTTTCTCACCCGTTCGGTGGGGATCGCTCTGTTTGCGGCCCTTATCAGCGGGTTGTTATGGCAATACCGGAAGGAACTGATGGTCCTTGTCCGTAAGCATAAGATCCTGGTTGTTGTGGTGGTCCTTGCGCTGATCGGGGTTGTAGCCTTCTCCAAGCAGCTGGGGCTGGATCACTATACGGGTGTATTCAGTAAGGCGACGAAGGGTGACGGTGTGACTTTTCCAACGATCCTGAAATGGCATTTTACGGAATGGGCGGAGTTCTGTCTGAATATCACCATTGTGAAGGTGGAAGGTTATTTCCCTTTTTCGTCGGGACGGCCTTTCTTCCTGGTGGCGGGTATCCTGTTCTTTTTCGGGTTTGTTTATCTGTTGTTCATCCGGAAGAATAATATTCCCTTTATCGTCAAGGCTTATTTGCTCTTTTACAGTCTGCTGATGTTCAACTGGCCTTTTTATGATCCCCGTTTCTGGGTGCCTGTATTGCCATTTGTGGCGGCGGTGGTTGCGGAGAGTGTCCGGTCTGCGCGGAAGGCGGGTAAGCGGGTGCGTGCGCCCCTGATCGTTTTTTTAGCCCTCTATTTCACGCTGGGTATTGCCTCGATCGGGTATATCACCTATACTTCCCTGAACAGAAGGGCCTTTGCCCGGACGCAGGCGAACGGGGTCTATAAGAATGAATACGAAACTTTTTTTTATGGCAGGCCCCTGACGGACAGCACCGGGCATGCGGATCCCAATATTGTGGACATCCTGAAAAGGTATGACCGATGAATCGTCCATCACAAATTCAGATAAGCCGCAAACCGGAATGGAAATATTGTCATGGAAAGATCCATCCGGCAAAAAAAAATATAATTAGCGGATGAAAGTATATTTTAAAAACCTTGATGGGATCCGGTTCTTTGCAGCGTTCTTCGTATTGCTTCAACATTCTTTTGGTTTCCGCAATGGCTATTCTCCCGGCTACCCATTCCTGAATCATTGTTTTGAATATACAGGGATCATCGGCGTCAATCTCTTTTTTATCCTCAGCGGATTTCTCATTAGCTATCTTTTGCTGATCGAGAAGGATACCACGAAGACGGTGAGCTACCGGAATTTCTATATACGGCGGGTGCTGCGGATCTGGCCATTGTACCTGGGTTATGGGCTGATCCTTACTTTTTTCTCTCCCTATGTATCGGAGAGGCTGGGCCTGGGTAATAATACCGACTTCCCGCAGATGCTGATAAACCTGGTATTTCTTTTTCTTTTCTCGGTGAATGTGCAGATTGCCTTTTTGGGTGATAACAAGGGCATTTTCGAGATCAGCTGGTCGGTCTGTGTAGAGGAACAATTCTACCTGATCTGGCCGATCCTGATCAATAATTTCAGGAAGAAGCTGCCGGGTCTGCTGGTGGTGATGTTCCTCATCAGTATCATCAGCAGGCTGTTCTTCTGCCTGTATATGCCGGCCCATTCGGCCGCCTGGGATTATGAAAGGGCCTGGGACACCAATTACCTGCTGATCTTTGACAAGCTGGATCTTTTTGGCGGGGGGCTGCTGATCGCCATGCTGTATTATAACCGGGAGCGGTATGGGGCATCGTTTCAGAAATGGTTCCATCCGGGGATCCAGGCCGCAGTGCTCATATTGGATCTGCTGTATACATTGTCCATTATCCGGCCTACCGGAAGTCTGCTGTTGCTGTTCACCGATCATTATGTTTGCATTATTCTATTCGGCTACACCTTGTTATCGGCGGTGATGGATAATTCCATTCTCCGGCTGGAGAAGCCCATTTTGAAGACCCTGGGGCGGACATCTTTTGGCATCTATCTGTTTCACACGGCGGTATGCCAGATTGTACTGGTGGTCTTTAAAAAGGTCATCGGACATCCCGGATCCCATCTTATCTATGATCTTTTTTATCCCCTGGCAAGCCTGGTGGTGACCTGTACCATTGCGTATGTTTCCTACGAATTTTATGAGAAGAGATTCCTCGTCCTGAAGAACAAGTTCGCCGTTGTGAAGACGCGCGTATAGGTCAGGCCGTTGCAGGCGGTGCGCCCTTGAGGGGCTTCTTTGGTGAGAAGAGGAACCAGAGGGGGCCATCCTTGACCCATAGGTTATAAAAGATGACGGGGATTGTCACGCCGGCTGCGATGCCGCAGGCGAGCAGGGCAACGGGGTTATGAAGTCCCAGGACTTTTGTCAGCAATACCCTTACGAAGGCGGCGATGATCACGTGCATCACGTAGATGAAGAGGGAGTGGAATCCCAGTACGCGGAGGAAGGGGAACAATCCCCAGCTCTGCATGCGGAAGGCCAGGACGAACATGCTGAAGCATCCGATAAGTGCGATGAGGAGGAATTCATATCTGAAGCTCATGCCAAGGGCTTCGCCCTCGTTGACGGAGACCCGGCTGAGGTAGTAGAGTTGAGTCAGGATGAATATGGGAGTGACCCAGAGGAGGGTGAGGGGTTTCATGAGGAAGGCCTGTGTCTTCTCTTTGAAGAAGGCCCTGGAGATGGCGTCGCCCAGTGCAAAGAATATAAAGAATTCCATCCAGTCGGACATCATGCTGACGGCTTCGCAAAAGGGTGAGAGGACATAGAGGATGGCGCCCAGGATCAGCAGGGACCAGGATGGAATCTTCAACTTCACTTTTAGCAAGAGGTAGATGACGGTGCTATTGAAGAGTGCGGGCAGGTACCAGAACTGGTCCAGGCCGCGGGGTTGATAGAGGATGAAGCTGTAGTCCCTCAGGGTCCTGTTGGAATTGGTATATTTTGCCAGGACGATCTGCAGGGTAACCTGGATGAAGGCCCATACCAGGTAAGGGTAGAGGAGGTTCTCGAATTTTATATACAGCAATTTGTTGAGTGGGCGGCGGGCGATGCTGCCGCTGACAAAGATGCCCGAGAGGATGAAGAAGAGGGGCATGCGGAAGCTGAAAAAGATCATGTTGGCGGTAACGAGGGCGGAGGGGATGTCCAGGTTGCTGCGCTGGAGCCCGATGAGCACGTGCCGGTAAACGACCAGCATGATGGCGATGCCACGCAGGTAATCTACCCAGGCCATTCTTTTTTTCTCCAGGATGGACAGGTTGAAGGCTTTGGCTATAAATTTTGTCATGGACGATTCGTATAAATTAGATGGTAGGTTGTACCCGTCTGGCCTTTTCCCATACCGCGGACTGTCCTCCCCGTAAGAACCTGAAGAAGCCCAGTATGACCGAGATATTCATGAATGTAAAGTAATAGGGCAGCTTAAATAGTTTCGGGCGTTTGGCGGGCGGGAGGAAGGCGGCGATGGCAGCCATTCCATAGAACAGGAGTTGTCCGCCGGCCAGGAGCCGGTATAGGGTATTGTCCGTTCCTGCGGCCAGGATTATATTAGAGATAAGGGCCAGGATGAGGCATAAGGGACTGAGGGTCCACCGGAGTACCCGGTGGGAGATGTAGAGGAAGGAGAGACGGGGGTGTCTCCAGAAGGCCAGTAAGGAGGACAGGATCCCGATGGATTGGAAGCCACCGGCGGCGATCCTGATCTTTCTCTTTTTTTCGTCCTTTATGGAAAATGAAGGGGATTCCATTGCATAGGCATCCGGTTCATAGATGATGCGGAATCCTTTTTCGGCTGTTCTCAGGGATATGACGAAGTCGTCCAGGATAATATTGCCGGGCAGGGGCTGATAAAGGTCCCGGCGGATGGAGAAGAGTTCGCCGGCAGCACCTACGACGGAATAGAAGTCCGAGTCGATCTTTTTCAGAAAGGACTCGTATTTCCAGTACAGGCCTTCGCCGCCGCCAACTTCGTCGGATGAGCCTTCTTCTGCGATGACCTTTTTCTCACCGGCTACGCCGCCGGTATCCTTTGCCTGATAGTGGCGCGAGATATGACGGGTCGCCTCTTTATTGAGGGTGGTATTGGCGTCGCTGAAGATCAGTATATCGTGCCGGGCCATTTGTACGGCCCTGTTGATGGCGTCGGATTTGCCTTTTCTTTCCGGCTGATGCAGTAATTGCAGGGAGGGATAGCCGCGGATGATATCTGGGGTCCTGTCGGTAGAACCGTCGGTAATGAAGATATATTCCAATCGTTCCGCGGGGTAGTCCTGGGCCAGGGAGTTGAGGATTTTTTTTTCGATGAAATCTTCTTCGTTGAATGCGGCGACGATGAAGGAGACGGTGGGGAATGCGGTCCCTTCTTCCCCTCTTTTTTGGGACGAACCTCTCAACTTGTTAGCGATATAGGCGATGACTGCATATCCGGCATAGTTGTATATTACAATGAAACAACTGAAAACGAAAATAGCTGGCCAGTATTGCATCGGGAACGTGCTGAGTATTAAAATATTAAAGGTTAAAAATAACTACCATTTTCTAATAAATCAACTGTGGAACCCTCTATTTTACGATATTTTTTGATATTTTTACCCGTATAAACCTTAATAACTTCTAATGGTTAAAGACAAGGCATCATTACATGAAAAATGTATTATTGTTCTGGCCGCTGTTGCTCTCGGCTATATTTTTATTAAAATATTGTTTCTTTAATCCTATCATGACGTTAGGAACCATTGGCAAGTTTAAAAACAGGGTGATCAAGAGTGGTCTGCAGTTCTGTGAGCGGACTTTTCTGGTAAAAAAACTGAACAGCTGGTTTGGTATCCTTTTTCTCGCGGGCGTGGCTCTTGTATTTGGCTATCTGATGGCTAAAGAGCCTGTGCTGGGGCTCGGATTATTTGGCGGGCTCATGGGGCTGGGTGTCGTAATTGCTTGTATGTCGAGTGCGGAGACCGGCCTGTACATCACTGTTATCTATTCCTTTTTTGCTTTTTTTGTATCCAGACTACTTTTTAAGGGGCTGATGTCGGTGGGTGTCATTTTTGACGTCCTTGTGCTGGCTACTTTTCTGGGGTTGCTGCGTGGGATGGATTTCAAGCAGAGCTTTAATAAATTCGTGCGGACGCCGGTGGTGATATGGTTGCTGATCATTCTTTTTTATACGGTGATCCAGTTATTCAATCCCAATTCACATTCTCTGGACACATGGTATCTTGCGGTGCGGAAGTTCACGGGTTATGTCCTTCTTCTTTATATTTCCTATGATGTATTCGACAGCTATGAGAAGGTGCGGCGATTCGTGGTGATGTTATTCATCGTCAGTACGATATCAGCGTTCTACGGGTGCCTGCAGCAGTGGCATGGGTATTTTAATTTCGAGATGCAGCTGATCCTTTCGGACCCGCATGGGTTCGGTCTTATCTTTATCAATGGTGAGTTCCGAAAGTACTCCACCATGTCGGATCCGGCCGCCTATGGGATCCTGATGGCGGTATGCGCCGTATTTTACCTGATCCTGGCTACTTATGAGAAAGATCAGACTTACCGGTGGGTCATGATCGGGGGATCGATCCTGATGATCCTGGGCATGGGTTATTCCGGGACGCGTACGGCCAATGCGATCATAGCGGCGGGGCTGGCCTTCTTCATCCTGCTGAATTTCGATAAGAAGTCTACCCGGGTCTTTGGTTTTGTCGCCACCCTGATCTTTTTATTTATACTATATGCGCCGTTGCCATACAATAAGACGATCGACCGGTTCCGTACGACATTTGCGGGGGAGGAGGATCAGTCGTATAAGGTACGGGTGCTGAGCCGGCATTTTGTGCAGCCGTATATCTGGTCGCATCCTATCGGGGGTGGTATGGGTACAACGGGTGCTACCGGTGCGAATGAGCAGGCGGGGCATTTCCTGGCGAATTTCCAGCCGGACAGCAGTTATCTGAAGAAGGCGGCGGAAGTGGGCTGGATCGGGTTGGCCATTACGATGATCATGTATTTTGTTACATTGAAGCTGGGCATACAGGGTTTCTTCCGGGTTGAGCAGGAACGGGTGAAGGCGATGTATGCGGCGAGCGTGACGGGATTATTTGCATTCTACATAGCGGAATATGCGCAGGTGGCACTGGGACAGATCACGGATGTCGTGGTCTATTACCCGATGATCGGAATTATTCTAAAGCTTAAATATTTTGATAATGAGTCCGGCACCCTTCCAGCGTAAAAACGAGATCTTCCCGCTCATCCTGGCGTTGCTGGCAACTTTCGTCACCGTTTACTTTATAGAAGGATCGACGCTGCGGCAGACCGGCGGCAAATTTATCTATCCGTTGGACGATCCGTTTATTCATATGCAGATCGCGCGGAACCTGGCCTTTCACGGGACCTGGGGCATCAATCCGCAGGAGTTCGGATCTGCCTCTTCCTCCCTGTTGTATACGGTGCTCCTGGCGGCTCTTTTCAAATTGTTTGCTGCCCATGTGCTGATTCCCTTTATCGTCAATTGTGTGGCGGCGGCAGTGTTACTGGTATGTTTTGACCGGTGGCTGCGGCGCCAGGAGATCCCTGTGAAGGGCCGGTCCCTGATCCTGCTGAGCGTTGTTTTTCTTGTGCCGCTGCCAACCCTGATCGTCAGTGGGATGGAGCATACGCTGCAATGTCTTTTTTCTTTTCTTTTTGTCACGGAGTTTGCGGACTGGCTGGGGCGTATGCGGTCGGGGTCTGCGGGAAATGATCAAAGGTGGATGCCGCCTGTGCGGATACTCCTGTATGGTGTTGCTGTTGTTGCTATCCGTTATGAAGGCTTATTCCTTGTTTTTCTTGCCTGTCTCTTTTTGTTGTATTACCGGAAATTGCTGCCGGCCGTGGTAATGGGGGGGCTGGCCCTGTTGCCCGTCATCGTTTTTGGATTGTGGTCCCTCCACCGGGGCAGTTATTTCCTCCCTAATTCGGTATTGGTAAAATCGGAGTCGGCTCCATTTTCATTGAGTGGGCTGGCGGTTTTTTTTAATAATATTCTTGTCAATAAACTGACGATCGTCAAGGCACAGCCGGGGCTGATCGGGGCGCCGCCGCCTGGTATCAGTCTCCTGGTTACGCAGCGTCTGCTGATCATCCTGCCCCTGGCGTATTGGTTGTTCAGGGGGGCGCTGGGGAGAAATTCGTCCTACCGGACGAGCCTTATTTTATTGACAGGCTGTACGCTGATCCACCTGGCCTTTGCGGCTACGGGGTGGTTCTATCGCTATGAGGCCTACCTGGTCTTTTCCGTGTCGGCCATTGTATCGGTCCTGGTTGTAAAATATGGCAGGGAGTCCTTTGCGAATGGGTCGCGTGCCGGTCTGTTCCTGATGGGGGTACTGGTCTTTGCGCTGGTTTTTCCGTTCTTGCTGCGAAGCAGCGCGGCTTGTGCCAAGGCAACGAGGGCCTGTCTGAATATTTATCAGCAGCAGTACCAGATGGGGCGGTTCATTCATACCTATTATGACCGGGACACGATCGCCGCCAATGATATCGGCGCCATCTCTTATGGGTCGCAGGCGCGGGTTGTCGATCTTTGGGGGCTGGGGAGTATCGAGGTCGCCAGGAGCAAAAAGGGGCATTATTGGACGCCCGGATATCTTGATAGCCTGGTGCGTGTGAAGGGGGTGAGGTTGGCCGTTGTCTATGACGAATGGTTCGATCCCGGATTGTTACACCGGTGGACGAAGCTGGCCACCTGGCAGATCCCCGAGAATGTTATCTGCGGCAGCGATATCGTCTCTTTTTATGCGATCCGGGAGGAGGATGCCGCCGGGATCCGCGCCAACCTGCAGGCCTTTAGCGCCCGTCTTCCGCAGGAGGTGCGCGTCGTCAATTATTAATCAATTCAGGGGTTTGGTCACTTTTATGGTCACGGTGTCGCTGATCGTGGCGGTATTGTTATCCGTCATCTGCAGCCGGAACCGGTATGTGCCTGTAGAAAGGTTTTTTACCAGGGTGGAGGGTTTATCGGGGGAGACGATGGTGGCCGCCGCAGGGCCGCTGACCCGGGTCCATTTCAGGGTTGCGATCTCATAGCCGGTCGATGGGGTTGCGGAGCCTGTTAGCAGGATGGAATCGCCGGTGATGGTCTTGTCTTTCCCTGCATCGCATTTATATTTTACGAAGACACCATAGTGATGGTTGGGTGTCGTGAAAGGGTGTTGCATGACGGGGGTCAGGATATCGAAGGCGTTGGGGTAGAGGTCTTCGTTGCTATGACTCAGGCCGGAGACCCATGACTTGGACCGGCCCCAGAAGTAGAGAGAATCATTTTCGTCCATGGCATAATGGTAGAAGGCGTAGGAGTTGTCGGCATTGATATCTTTCCATTTGATCCCGATGCCGATCTCTACGGGATGGCTGACCAGATTCTCGTGTTTGGTCCAGCTCCATGCGTAGGGGGTTTTGTATAATTCTGCGTGATTGACCAGTTCTTTTCCGTTGCCTATTTCCCCGATGGGATTGTCACCCATGCCGAAGAGTCTTCCCTGCTCGTCAATGAAATGGATGGTATTGTGATTGGCGGTGATCTTTTTGATGGGCGCCCTGAGGCCCCAGATATTCTTTAAGGGAATGGGTGTTACGATGGAGCCGGTGGCTCCGAAATAGACGCTCTCAGCGCCCCAGCCGTAGGGCCAACCCTGTACGATTGCGATATAGAAGCCTGTGTGGCTGGCGGCGATATCGCCGGCGGGGCCGGGAAGGGCGACTCTTACGGGCAGGCCTTTATGACCAGCTGAATATTCATAAACGGACCCATTGGTGGCGAGGGCTATCAATTGATTGCCGGCCCTTATCTTTTTGAATTTTACACCCTGGGGCATTTTTAATTTTACGGGTCGGCCGAGGGTGCCGCCACCCGCGTCCGAGAAGAGGGCCCATGCATCCTTTCCCCAGGTCCAGATGGTCCCATCCGATTTGAGGGTTGTATAGGTGCCGAAATAGCCTGTACAGGAAATATTGTTGGTGAAGGCGGCGCCGGTCGTATCGGTGGTGATCCTTGTGGGTGTTATCGAGCCCTGACCGAAGACCCAGGCATAGCCTTCCTCATCGACTCCAACGGCGGTGTAGAGGGCGCCTGCGATATCGATTATTCTTTTGCCATTGGTATTGACGACTGTCAGGGATACATTGTGACCGTTCCAATAATCCTGGTAGACGAAACCGTCACTGGCGCGGAGTATATAGCGGGCATACTCTCCGCAGGCCACCTTGCTGACTTTCTGTGATGAAGCCATCAGGGAGAGGAAGAGGGCGGACAGCAGGGTCAGTCTTTTCATGGGTGCGATCAGGGTTTTTTATTGGCAGGGGTACCTGTTCTGAGCACTTGTTCGAGGGGAATACCGATCATTTTTTCAATTTCAAGCTTGATAAGGTCCTGCTGGAGTTTCAGGTTCATCAGTTTTGCCAGTTCTTCGTTGCGGACCTTTTGAGAACTGATGTAGACGTCTACCGTCACTTTATCTTTTTTAAAGTTGTCTTCTATCTGGGCGGAGGTGGCCAGAACGTCGTTGATCATTTCACTCTGCATATCGATGAGGGAAGTGTAGAGGCGGTATTGTTTGTACTTCGAGAGCACCTCTACCTTCAGGGTCCTTGCAGTTCGTCCTGTTTATCTTTGCTCATGGCGACGCCTTCGCGGGCGGTCTTGATCTGGTTGCCCTGGGAAAAGATGATGCCCAGGGGGATGCTGAGGCTGAAATAGTATTTGGGGACCACGTAGGTGGTGGTACCAGTGTTCTTATTACCGGACTGATCATAGTAGCTGGTAGAGACCGTCAGGAGGTTCAGCCAGGCGCTTTTTGCCCTTCTCAGTTCCAACTCATTGATCTTGTTCTGGTGGTTGGAGGCATCGAAGGTGGGGCTGGCCAGGGCCAGGGCTACGAGTCTTTTTTCGATGGCGGTATCGGCGGGTTCGAAAAAGTTCCGGGTAGCGGAGGGGGGATCCTCTGTCTTTGGTTTATTCACCTGGGAGAAGGTGGAGAACGAACAGACTGAAATTACAGTTAGCAGGAGCAGAGAACGGGGCATTTTATATAACATTTACGTTTTCGAGATCGACCATGTTGAGAACCGAACCGCAGAATTTGCCATTCAATTCTTTCAGAAATTTTATGGATTCCTTATCGATCTGTTTGATAATATGTGTTGCGGAGAAGATGGCGACGACGCTGTCTACGTACTGGATCAATTCTTTACTATCCGAGAAGTCATTCAGCGGAGGGCCTTCCAGGAAAATATAATCGAACTCAGTGGTCAGTGTATGCAGGTGGTTGAGGAGGTTCTCTCTTGGTAGGATCTCGGAGGGGGTATAGTCGCCGCCTTCCGAACCGATCGCGAATACGGTCCCGGCGCCGATGTCCTTAGAAAGGAATTTTATCTGTTCCACCAGGGATCTGTTGTTCTTGTCGGTGGAGATCTTTTCGAGGACCGGGTCTGCGTTCAACTGGACGGTGAGGTCATTGTTGCAGAAGTTGGTATCGATGATCAGTATTTTCTTTTTGCTGAGGCTCATGCTATAGGAGAGGGCCTGAATGAGGGTGGTCTTACCCATTCCTTTTTTGGTGCTGGTAAAAAGGAAGGTCTTTTTGCCGCTGCTCTCGATCTCATAGCGGAGTTTGCGCAAGGATTCGCGGAAGACGTTATTTCTTTGTTTTTCCAGGTGATCACCTTCCTGCAGGGTTCCTCCGACGAGGTCTTTGAGGGTACCTTCCTTGAAGTTCATGAAATTGACCATGCTGATCAATTTCAGATTGACCTTTTTGGAGAAGACGGTGGGCGTTTTAACGGAAGAATCCAGATAGGTCAGCAGGACGATGATAAGGATGGCGCTGAGCAAGGTGATGGTTCCTGCCAGGCCTACGATCGCCTTTCTTTTCGAGGGTTCGGGTTCGATGGCCGGCTGGGCGGTCTGCAATTGCCGGAAGTTGTTGATGGAAGAGG
>Ga0247778_1000892_pt1 | contig 20713 bp, 14 predicted proteins | sample UWRJL049202B5_FD_179939 | JGI IMG/M metagenome (GOLD analysis project Ga0247778, IMG submission 179939) | Plant litter microbial communities from Arlington Agricultural Research Station in Wisconsin, United States - UWRJ-L049-202B-5 | ecosystem: Environmental > Terrestrial > Plant litter >... | reverse complement strand
AAGGTCTCGAATCTTGATGTGTATGAACTGAACAGCATCTGGAATTGACAAACATTATGAAAAAGTCAAATATCATAGCCCTCTTCTTTTTCCTGGGAACTTCCCTGCACAACGCATACAGCCAGCCGCCCATCACAGTCGGCACCCTGCTCGGAGAAATGACCAACACCGCGACGGTAGCCCGCTGGCCCCGGCCCGCCTACACCCTGCACCAGGCCAGCAGCTATGACCGGCACTCGGTCTCACCGGATCAACCCGGCTGGTTTGCCAATGGGGACTACAACCAGTATATCCGAAAAGAAGAAAAGGGAACCCGCACCGAATACGTGATGATGGACGCCGCAGGACCAGGTGCAGTCGTGCGCTTCTGGCTGACCACAGTTGTCAAGGCAGGTATCCTCCGGATCTATCTTGACAATGAGGCAGAGGCCACGGTCGAAATCCCCGCATACGACCTCCTGCGCGCCGGATTTCAACTGGGCCCGGCCCTCCTGAATCCACATTCGAGCTACGAACCCAATGGCAAAGGCGGCAATACTCTGTATTTGCCCATTCCCTATCAGAAACATTGTAAGATCACATTCGAATGCACAGATTCAGCAGCATTGCGCACATCCCATTACTACCAGATCAATTACAGGACCTATGCCGCAGGCACAAAACTGGTAACGTTCAAAAACTCCGACCTGCAGACATTCGGACCAGCAATCGAACGGACGGAGGCTGCCCTATGGCAGCCTCCCATCCATAAAAAAGGCAACAGAATAGATAAACAGCAGACAATCCCCGGCAAAGACCACATCATATTCACCCTGCCAGAGGGCAACGCCGCCATCAGGCTGCTGAACATCAAACTCACAACGGCAAAAAAAGAAGACCTCGCCACAGCGCTTAGATCAGTCATCCTTAAAATCGATTTTGACGGTCACCAGACAATTTGGTGCCCCCTGGGAGATTTTGCAGGAAGTGGCTACGGAGGCAAAAAAATAAAGAGCTGGTACAGGGACCTGACCGAAGATGGAACGATCACGAGCAGATGGGTAATGCCCTATCAAAAGAACGCCAGGATCACCATCATCAACCGGACCGCCTTTCCCGTTGATCTGGGCCTCACAGCCACCGTGGACAACTGGAAATGGGATAAAAATTCAATGTACTTCCATGCCACCTGGAAATACGAGGAAAATATAAAAGATGCCAAATGGGACTACGATCCGAAAAAAGTGGCGGCGAAAGACACCGCCGCCCCCATTGAATGGAATTTTATAAAGATAAAAGGCCGCGGCATTTACCTGGGCAACACCCTGGCAGTAAATAATCACATGGACAGCTGGTACGGGGAAGGAGATGCCAAGGTCTGGGTGGATGATGACAAATTCCCATCCGAATTCGGCACGGGTCTCGAAGATTACTACAATACATCATGGGCCCCCGTCGTGCTCTATCAGACACCCTTTGCCAACGCGCCCCGCGCAGATAATGCGAGCTCCTTCGGTCACAATACATTTACACGGACCCGCAACCTGGACGGAATTCCCTTTAAAAGGGCCTTTAAGTATGATCTCGAAATGCTCAGCTGGAACGGCGGCGGAATCGACGCCGCCGCCACCGTATATTGGTATGGCGCCCCTGGTTCATCGTCTGTCAATTAGTTGCCTCAACGTACCGGACAATAGTGTTCGAAAGAGACAATTCATCATCTATAGCCGTCCCTTACTGGATCGCCGCAGACAATCTATTCTTCAGGTTTGTCTGCAACCAAGGCTTGATTAGGTTTTTAAACAGGTATTAAGTTGTATGACAAGTTCGTGAACAGTGGTGCAGGGGTTTTTACGGGAATATCGGGCTTCATGGTAGTGAGATTTTACTAAACGTTCGGCATTTTTGATAGCTATATGTTGGCGATCTGCAAAAAGGGCATATAGAGCCTTACAGAATTTCAGGTTCTTTCCGTGTTTAATATAATCCACCTGTAAGGTTCCACTCAGGTATTCATAATATTGGGATCTGCGTAAACGGCTTTCCAGATATTTATCATGAAGCAGGAACCAGAGTTCAAAAGAATCATTTGAATAGGCCACTCTCAAACCACTCATCTCGGCCAATTTGATGGCATTATCAAAGTCATCGTCCTCTCCCTTGTCTCCTTTCGTATCCATATCGAATACGCACCAGATTTGCCGGTCGGTGTCATGATATTTTTGTCCTTTGAGCAATTCCTTATTTGTCGCAATTTCTATGACGTGTTTAACAAGGGAGGTCCGGCTCTTGCCCAGACCTATGGCTTGAATCTGCGTTTCCGTGTTGACAGGAAAAGATTTAAAATATTCAGGTTCGGTGTTACGTCCTTCGCAAAATATGAGAAAGATGCTCCGTACCTGCCTGATAATGGTTGTATCCCTTTTTAATTGTCTGCGGGCAGCCCATGGTTTGTCCAAGTCGGTAGGTTTCACACGGCTCATTCTTATTCTATTTTAAAATCACCCAAGAAAGGAATTGCGCCATATTTACCTTTGATATAATCCTTTTCAAAGGAAGCATCGTTTCTTACGCCGCCGATATTGATAAGGGAATAGAAAGAGGTTTCTCCGGCTTTATTCTTTTCGGCGAAGTAGATCTGGTCTCGGCGCATGAGAGATGAGTCGAGAAAATTCGTGTCGTGGGTGACGAATATTAATTGGGCATTGTTCTTATTGTATTCATTGGAATTAAACATTTCGACAATACGGTGAGTTAAGGATGGGTGCAGGCGTGCATCAAATTCGTCGATAATTAGACAAGTGCCGTTTGCCAACGTTTGAATGATGGGTCCAACATAGGAGAAAAACTTCTTAGTACCCTCTGACTCAAATTGATCAAAACGGAAAGCTAAAGGTTGAGCGCTTTTTAAACCCTTACTTTGCTTTAATGTCATTATTGCCTGAAGTTTTTGCCCGGCACCGATCTTTTTTTTAACTTCTGGTGAAATGTCAGATGGGATTTCTTTATCTTCTACATCTACAACACTTAATGCCTCGATTCCAAAGTCCGCATCCTTGAGTAATTTCATTATCTGAGAATCATATTCGGCTCTATCCAGCATTGTAGTCGTAACAATCCTGAATCGAGAATCATCTATGCCCGATGTAACAGCAAAAGAATTAAGTAAAGAATCTCTTATCTCTTTTGAAATACTACCGTTGAAGGCATGGACTACGTTTAGGAATAATGTGGAAGACCGCGTCTTTCCTTCAGTCAATCCTTCCCCTTCCTTAAAGCTGGTTTTATTAATACTAATATCATCTAATTGCCTGGTAAAATATTCCACCTCATTTTTTTTGGCTGGACCAAATAACCACTCAGCGCTCACTCTTCGATTTGTTATTTCAAATCCATATCTATAAAGGCTCTTTTTGACAATGAAGATCATTTCAAAATGAATTGGCTTTTTAGATGAATTATGATCCAGCTGAAATGTTTCGAAGCGTTCTACCTGATTTTCATCTTGAAAAGACTTAGCGATGAAGTGGATCATTCTTAAGAGCGCTTTTACCAAATTACTTTTACCGCTGGCATTGGCGCCATAAACAGCAAGCGTTTTTAAAAGTTTAATCCCATTGGGAGCCTCAAATACATTGTTTTCATCAATGCTTTCATCTTTTGACACAATGGGAGCCGCCAGAAGGCTAAGTGTCTGTTTTTTCTTGATGGACCTAAAATTGGCAACACTAAACTCTACAAGCATTTTTCTTAAATTTGCTGATTTTTCTCAAATTTAAGAAAAAATAACCCGAAAAGGTATAAATCTTTAGAAGTTGCGCCCCGACTATCCATGTAAGATTTTACCCGACCACTATAAAACAGCAAAGACGTATCTTTTTGACAAAGACTTGGAATTTATCCTAGTATTCATCCTTGTTTAAGCGTGCTGGTAAATACTCCATAGATTTCCCGCCGGATCCGTAAACCGCGCGGTAATTTCCGGGGCATCCTTGCCAATGGACTGCACAACCACACCGCCATGCGCCGCAATGGCCGCCAGCGTAGCTTCAGCATCAAGCACCATAATGGAGATCAACATCCCAACCTCCGTGGAGGGCCTCCGGCCAGATATCCAGCTGCCGCTCACCTGGTTAACCCCATCGTCGAAACCAATACTCCCGTCTTCACGCCTTCTGATCGACCAGCCAAAGACGTCCTTGTAAAATGCCGCCGATACCTCAACATCCACAGCGGGGACCTCGATATAACAGATCTTGCCATGTCCGAAAGTTGGTTGCAGGTTATTTTCCATAGTGAAGATTTATGCGACAAATGTAAAATTTACTTGGCATAAATGTCAAGTTTATTTTACACTTTACAATAGCGCTCTGCCCGAATTATTGCGTAAGCATATCCAAAATACCTTCATTTTCAATGATCATCATGCCATGACGATCTGCAGAAACCCCCTCCTTCAACGTATACGGATAGGTTGGAACTTTGCCATCCATGATAGTCGGCATAAACGAAAATTGTATATTTTGATGGCTTTTACGAAGCTCAGCAGCAACTTCCAGAATATGCGTGGAGATGATAAAAGAACAGTTGTCATGTTCGGCAAGGGCCCTCGTTACGGCAAGAGTGGCGTCAAAGGCGTCTTTTACATTGGTGCCTTTAAAAAGCTCATCAAAGATAACCAGCAGATTCTTTGACCGGCTTACTTCTCCAGCCACGGTTTTCACCCTGAGAACTTCTGCATAAAAGTGACTGAGCCCCTGATTGATATCATCCGGTAGATTGATCGAGGAAAAAAGACCATCCTTGATAGAGAATTTCATCTGGCCGGCGGCAACAGGAAATCCCATGTGCGCCAGGTATACAGCAACACCAACAGATTTCATCAGGGTAGACTTCCCCGCCATGTTTGCACCGGTAATGAACAAAACATTACATGACCGATCAAACCTCACATCGTTCCCCTTTGCATTCTTTAAACCGGGATACCGGCAATCCTTAACTTCAAGGACCTGATCCTCTGCCGGCATAGCTGTGGCATAACTAAATTTATTCAATCGGGCAACCATACTCACCGAGATGTAAACATCCAGTTCATAGACCAGGCCCAGCAATTCCAGCATTCGTTCATAGAACACATTGCCGAGCACATAGCTGTATTTTACCTGGACGCCAAAGGGAAGATCATCTTTATCCTCATATGCTTGTAGCTCGGCAAATCGCTCGTCATGATAAATAGATTGAAAATGGGTAATTTGCTTACCAAAAGGTGCTACCGCACCGGATTTTAACAGATGATGAAAAAAAACATCCAGTTCGTGCAGCAGAATAGAAGTGGCTCTAAGCCCCTTGATAAAAAGGTTGTACTCTTCATGTAAACCGATCATGTCAAGCGCCTTCCTGCGCAGTGACCTCCCAAAAGAAACCACCCGGTTTTGCTGTTCGAGCGAATGCAGGAAATTTTCCATATCACCGCACAAGTCCGGATCCAGGGGAAAATCAAGACCCAGATCCTGAAAATAACTGAAAATATGACTCCTCTGATTAATGGCCGCAGCATCAGTAAGCGGATGACGGAACATCTTCTCCAGCAAATGCCCGCCACCCCTGGTTTTAACCTCGTTGAACAACGCAAATACTGAACCATTACTATATCTGTCCAGCAGGTTCAGATCATCCAGCGTTTGTTTATCTGCAATAAATCCCATAGCTTAAGATAATTTTGTATGATCCTTTTTCAATAAGCCCAAAATATCCTCGTTCTGAATAATCATCATTCCGTGCCTGTCATCCGAGATGCCCGTTTCCAGGCGATAAGAGTACACCGGCTTGCCCCCCTCCATGTTTGTAGGCAGGAATACAAAATGTATTCGATCACTATGCGCTTGTAGCGCTTCACCCGCCTCCATGATATGCGTAGACACCATAAACATGCAATTCCGCCATTGCGTTAACGCCGCAGTGATGGCAACGGTGCCATCGTATGCATCCCTTACATTCGTCCCGCGGAACAACTCATCGAAAATAACAAAGACCTGCATTCCCATTTTCACCTGCTCCGCCATTTTCTTAACACGAAGTACTTCAGAATAAAAATGACTGTACCCTTTGCTTAAATTATCATTCAGATTAATGGAGGTCAGGATGCCATCGCAAACTGAAAATTCCATTTTCTTCGCCGGAACGGGAAATCCCATATGAGCCAGAAAAATGGCGATTCCAACAGATTTCATAAAAGTGGACTTTCCTGCCATGTTAGCGCCGGTCAGGAATAGGACATTCCTGTCACTTGAAATTTCAATAGTATTGGCAACAGGGACATTCAGAAAGGGATGATACACGCCAAATAGCTTAACCGAATGCTCACCCTTTGGCCAGGCCACGGCATATTGCATCCCTGCTTTTTCAGCCACCCGCGACGCAGCAATATATACATCCAAAAGATACAGGAAATGGAACAGTTGCTTCAGCAGCTCTAATTTCGTAAACCTGAATAACTTGTCAAGATCCACCGATTCATTGAATGTTGGTTTTTTTCCGGGCTCCCGCGCAAATACCACCTTCCAGCATGGGTCATTCAAAAGGGAATGCATGCCGGCAAATTCTTCATTTACATCCCCGGAAGGTACCAGCCCGGGGGTTTTTCTGTTAAAATCCTGCAACCCGTGCAGAATGGCCACTACCGCGGCGATTCCGTTTATCAGTAATTGCTGCGACACATCAGAACCGATCATATGGTTGAACTTCCGGCGCAGGTCATTATTTTCAACGCCCAGCTGCGTCCTTGCATCCGTATTGGCCAGGTATTTTTCAGCAATATCTACTATTGCCGGGGACAGGGGAAATACGGGATGCAGCGAATGAAGATACCTGATCATCGCACTGCGACGGTTGATGGCAAAATGATCACCCAGGGGAAACCTGAACATCTGTTCCAGCAATTGCGCTCCGCCATTAGTTTGCGTATGATTGAAGATAGCATAAACGGATTGCCTGCCCCTTTTACCGAATATATCCAGGTCAGTCAGGGTTTGTATATCTGCTGTGAAGTTCATGACTTAATTTTATCTTCCTCTGCGCCTGATCCAAATTACAATGCCGGTGATCGCGAGAATACCCGGAAAAACCCATTTCAATAGAAAATTGGCAATTTTCCAACCCTCTCTTCCGATCCTGATCGAATTATCGATGGGATCCACGCCTTTAGTATCTATCGGGACCTCATCGTCAGAGAGCCAGGAAAATACACCATCGATGATAGCCGCGTTCGAAGTCTGTTGTTTGCGCTGCATATTCAATTCTCCCGCACTCAACCAATCGGCATCGCCGGCGATGATGATCTTTTGTTCTTTACTACCCACTGAACGGCTCAGTGCCACTATTTCGGGAAAAGATCCTTTTATTTCCCCAGCGGCAGGATTAAACCGGGCCGTGTCGTCTATGAAATTGGTCGTTTCTAATTCTGTCCAGAATGAATCCGGCCTTGTAACAAACCATGGAATGATTGCAAATCCTTTACCACCGTTTACTTCAAGAGCATTGGCAGTCGGCATCGTCACGAATCCATTTAATTTTCCTATCTGCTCAAAATACCAATAGAGCTTTCTGGCTGCCGCCGTCGGTACCACATCTGTCAGGGTGGGCGTATATTTCCCCGGAGCATGCACCAATGTTCCCGGGAGGAAACGCACCCCTAACGGTTCAGATATGCTATTCATAAATGCCTGTCTGCCGGGTTCCCCCAGGATCATCATATTACCACCGCCTGCAATAAAATCCTGCAGGTTTTTTTGTTCGGCCGTCGTCAGCATTCTCTTCATCTCCGCGATCACCAGTATGCGTATCTTTCGGGGGACCGGCATATCCAGCGTCACGTTGTCAAAATCAAATCCCTGATTGATCAGCGCATAACGGAACGTCTTATCCTGGCTGAAAATATTGTACCCTCTGTCAGTCGCATCAAAAGTCGAACGTTCACCCTGACCTGTAAGGAACCCAACCGTTGGCAGGTCCGCAACAAGATGTTTAAAGGCCGCAGAGATCTCTGCCTCATCGGGAAAATATTTTGAATCATCGAAAAAACGCAGATACGTTTTTTTCCCATCCGGCGTTTCGATCAGCCTCGTTGTCCGAAACCCTTCCGGCGCCAGATCAACCTTTCCCGGTATTTTATGATGGGGAACTACAGGGAAGCTCAATTCCTGCACATTTCTCATGGTGTCAACACGCTGCTCATCGCTTAGGTTTGGATAGAGCCTGTCCAGATCCGGCCAATCTGCCTTATGGTAGAAATAGACATACTTCATTTTCAGGGTAGGATTAAACCGCAGATAGTTCTCAAAATGTTCAACATCATTTTTGAAACTCATAGGTTGAGTAAAAAAAGACATCGGGGCAAGCATATTGGTGTACGTAGTGATGGTAGTATAGTCAGGCACCTTAGCTATTATCTTTTGGCTGCTTTTGGCAAGCGTATTCACTTGCGCATAGGTGGCATCTATATACCCTTTTAATTTCGGCAGGGCGCTGAAGTACCCCAATACCATTGCCACCAGGAATACAGCGATGTACCTGCCCCAGCTGACCATCCAGTTAACTTTCTGGCGGCCCGATTGCAGCTTAAGAATGGCAAATGCCAGAAACAGCACGATCACGATGAGAAAATACAAAAGATCTTCGCTGGTGATCATTCCCCTGATAAAAGTATCCACCCGGCCTGACAGCGCAAACCAGTAAGTGATATCCCTGACAAATTCAATTTCCTGCCACAACGATTTTACATACACCAACAAAGCAAAAATGAAAAACGTACCCATCGCAGCCACCACCACATAGGAGGACAGCGTGGAAACAAACAGACCGATAGCCGAATAGGCACAGATCAGCAGGTAGACACCCAGCAGGCCGCAAAGCAGTTGCGGAATATCGATATGAACAATGTTTACGCAACCAAATAAAATGAAGACGCCGAGCATGGCTATTAAAACGAAGCCGAAGATCATAAGGGATAGATATTTTCCCAAAATAATCTGAAGATTGGTAACAGGCGATGAATATAACAACTTGATGGAACCGGTACTCAATTCCCTGCTCATGATACCCATCGTCACCAGCGGGATATACAGGTATAAATAGGAGGCGAAAAACGAAAACAATCCGAACTGACCGCCATACATTCTATGGGTAACATCCCAAAGGTCATAACCAAGCGCCTTGTTCTTCACCAAACTTTCAAAAACCGATGTATACGCCAACCCTGTCTGGAATGTATAGATCACCAGGATAAGCCATGCCACAGGCGAGAAAAAAAGCTTTTGCAATTCGGTTTTAGCTATTTTAAAAATGATTTTCATTATAAGAAGATTAATGCAATCAATGGGTTAATTCCTTTTTTTAGATAATTCCGAGAACACGGTATCAAGAGAACTTTTTTCAGGACTGATCTCAGTCAGCTTCCAGCCCCTCTCAATGCTTATTCTTATGATCCGTTCGGTAGCTTCCGACAAGTCGGTATAATGTATGCGGTATCGCGGACCTCCCAGGGGCGTAACATTGCTCACAGCTTCAATGGATTGAATTTCCTCCACCGGAGGGGCAGACATAAGACAAACAAGCAGCGAACTGGGAGCCAGGTAATTATCAAATTCATCGATCCTGCCGGAAAAAACCACCGTTCCTTCATTCACCATCCAGATATGATCGCACAGAGCCTGCACCTCCTGGAGAATATGGGTGGACAGAATGACAGTCCTTTCCTCGGCAATTTCTTTGATCAGGTTGCGCACTTCCAGGATCTGGTTAGGATCGAGGCCATTGGTAGGTTCGTCCATCACTACAAAATCCGGCTTGTGAATAATCGCCTGCGCAATGCCGACACGTTGCTGATAACCACCCGATAAATTACTGATCAGCCTTTTACGGAAATGAGTAATGCCCACCTTTGTCATTACTTCTTCAACGGCAGGCGCAATGGCCGCCGCATCCATCAGCCTCAACTCCGCACAGAAGGTCAGAAATTCCTCCACCGTAAGCTCGGGGGTCAGCGGCGCCTTTTGCGGTAAAAAACCGATGTGGCGCTTGGCAGCTACCGGATCGTTCTTTAAACTTATCCCTTTGATATACACTTCCCCGTGCGACTGTTTTAAAACACCACACATAATGTTCATGATCGTTGACTTGCCTGCTCCGTTAGCGCCAAGCAGACCGTAGATACCGCTGCGGTTCAGCTCAAAATTGATATCCTTTATAGCCCATTGCACCGAGTAACGGTGCGATAGGTTTTCTACCCTGACAATAGGTTCATTCATAAATTCGACAATAATTATTTGGAATTGTAGACGACACGGGCCCATTCCGGAATAGATCCGCGGCAACCACTTCTCGTGGCAATCACTTTAGGTTAACTATATACTATTTCTAATAGCCTGAGTTCTGTTGCCACCCATGGCTTAGATTTAGCCTTAATTGATCGTATGGTATAGGATAAAGTGCGGCATGTCCGTCTGCTGGCCATAAACTCCCCTTCGCCGCACTCATCGCGGCATTGATGCTACCGCTCCTTTTCAGATCGAGCCAGCGATGACCGCACTCACAAAAGAATTCCGTCCGACGTTCCTGTACAACAGCATTCAGGAGTTCATCTTTGGAGGTCGCAGTAGTAGGTGATAATCCTGCCCTGCCGCGTATCTCATCGATATCCTTCGCACCGCCGGCCAGATCGCCAAGTTCTATGCTTGCCTCGGCCCTGATGAGAAATTGCTCCGCAACCCTGAACAAAACCTCCCCTTCAATGCGCCCGTCAATTTGAGCCGCCTGTCTGTTTTTGTATTTATAGGGATAAAAGTAATCGACGCCATTAACGTTATTTACACCAGTCCACTTCAATTGGCGTAGATCACCGGGTTCAAAAGCATCCAATAAATGCGTGGTCAGAAAGTATTGCGGAATAATATCCGGAGCATTAGGAACAAAAGTCTGTCCTTCGCTCGTCTCATATCTAAAATATCCTACCGAAACAGCCTGCCATATGGCTTCCTGGTTACCAGTCACGAATACATTGTCAGGTGTCTCCAGAATATAATTGCCGGAATTGATAATTGCGTCGGCAAGGGCTTTTGCCCGGGCCCATTCCTTCCGGTATAAATACACTCTGCTCAACAGCGCCATAGCAGTGTACTTATTAGGTCTTGCACGTCCGACCGAAGGATAGGTCTCTTTCAAGTGGTTACCGGCGTTTATAAGATCCCTGATGATCTGGGCATACACGGTATCCACAGGAGCCCGGGGCAGCTTGCCGTTAACAAGATAATCCGTACCGGTGGCCACCGGTACAGGTCCGAATAAATTAACCAGGTAAAAATAAGACAGCGCCCTTATCATCTCGCACTCCCCGGTCAGTTGATCCTTTAAAGATGCCGTCAGGGCCTTACTGGCTGCTATTCCCTCTATGGCGGCATTGGCCTGATAGATCAACTTGTTGTTGTAAAAACTGTTCCATATATTGCCAGTGCTGCCACCAGGAATCGCATCACTGCCCGCCGTTAATGCATTATTTAAAAAATCGCTTGAAAAGGAAGAAGTAATTTCATCACTTGAAAGAGCTGGATACAAAGACATGTACAGCGACAAAGGTCCGTCGTTCCCAAACCCATTGGTGTACATTCCAACTACCCCGCTAACGGCAGTCGAACTATCGGAGAACACCAGGCCGGTTACCAGTTGCCCGGGGACGTTGGAAGGGATACTTAACATTTTTTTACATGCGGCGCCCGGCAGCATGGCTATGAACAAACCTGTTATATATAGGAGATCAGTAACCTTTTTCATTGGCGTAGTTCTAAAAATTAAGATTTAATCCTGCCGCAATAGTGCGCTGGGGAGGAATACTGAATATGGTCATGGTTTCCGGATCGCCAACTTCGTAGTGGGTTATCAGGAACAGATTTTGCGCATTCACAAAAACAGTACACCCTTCTATAAAACGTTTTTTAAGCAGTGAAGAAGGCATCCGCCAGGACAATGCTACCGTCTTAAGCCGGATATAGGAAGCATCTGAATAAGCACCTGTTGAAGAAGTAAAATAGTGCGCGCCTGCAACTGCGTTGAAATCCAATTCAGAATAATAACCTGCAACAAAGCGTTGAATAGCTGCCTGATCACCCGGTTTCTGCCATCTGCGCAGCATAGCGACAGGCTCATTGACCAGCGGCTGCCCGGCCAGAGAGGTAATATAATTGGAATAAATAGAATATAAATAATTAGGTCCCCGCTGCTTGGCAAACTGGAAAAATAGGGTGAGGCTGAACCCTTTGTAGGTAAAGGAATTATTGATCCCACCCGTAAACTTCGGAGTCAGGTCCACTATTTCCGTTGCATCGCCGCCAACATTGTTGAATGAACTGCTTGCATTGGCATAGGGAGCAATATTGCCATTCTTAGCCCTGAACTGAAAGACACCTGTCTGCGGGTCAACCCCGGCATACGGCAATAAGATCTTAGATTGAACGGATTTCCCTACTACATAGATCCCGGCATAGGGTGAGGAAGCAATGTCGGGAAAACTATATAGCCGATTGGCATTGTGAGCAATATTAAAACTGGTCGCCCATTGAAAATCCTTATGAATAATGTTTTTAGAAGACAGGGTGATTTCTACCCCCCTATTTTCAACAACATAAGGTGCATTGGTAGTAATATAACCGAATCCTGTTTGAATGGGTTCCACATAAGATACCAACTGGTCAATGCTCCTGTTCCGGTAGGTTGATACATTCAGATATACTCTGTCCTTGAAAAATCCCAGGTCCAATTGCGCATTTATTTTCTTATTGATAGACCATGCATACACCGGATTCAGCGGATTGCTGGGATTCAAACCTTGCACCCCCTGGTAATCGATACCAATGCCAACAGCCCAATTGGGCTGATACTGGTAAGGCCCCACACCGTCCGAACCACTGGTTCCATAGTTAGCGCTCAACTTGGCAAAACTGATAAAAGGAATAGCATCCCGGATACCCTTTTCTTCAGTAAGGATCCATCCCAAACCCGCAGAACCGAAGTTCCCGAACTGTTTGCCCGGACCAAAATTACTTGAGCCATTGCGGTTACCCGTCAGGTTGATGATATATTTATTCTCCCAGATATAGTTGATCCTGCCAAAACCGGCAGCATATTTATAGTAGGAAGCCTGATTGCTCACGATTGGCGGAGAGCCGGCACCAGCAATAGAAGTTAGTAACGCGTCTGAGGTATAGTTTCCGGCAGAGATCTGTGTTTCATCCATAACGGCCTTTTTATAAGTGCCTCCCAACAGAGCGGTCAAAACGCCATTGCCGATCCGTTTGGTAAAATTCAGCTGAGGTTCGATATTGATCACATCGTTGTTCCGATCACCAAAATTGGCGCCGCCTACAGGACCATACATTGGGTTTTGCGTTGCAATAGGTCTCGAACTGTACTCCTTCACAGAAATTCTGCCATATCCCGCATTGACACCAATGCTAAGTGAGGAAAACAACTGGTATCTAAGTGACAAATGAGAGTTCATGGTGCGGGTCCCTACATTGCCGGCTTGTTTTAAATAGTCCATGGGATTGCCTTGCGAATTATTAAAATTGAACCCTTTATAGCTCCAAACCAGCTTACCATCGGCACCGATCAGATCAGGGAAATTGGGGGCAATCGTGAAACCGACAAAAAGGTTGGGGCCCCCTCCGGACGAATTATTCTGATCATAAGAATAATCCGTTCCGAAATCCAGGTTAAAGTGCTTGTCGCGTGACGCATGAGCGAAAGAAGTATGGAGCGAGAAACGATTATCCGCAAAGTCCCCCGGAAAATTATAGGTTTCTCTCGTATATCCGCCGCTTACCAGATAGTTCGTCGATTCATTGCCTCCAGACAGCGTCACATGAGCATCAGTTCGATTTCCCGTACCTCCATAAAATTTATCCATCCAGTTGGTATATTTCTGCTGGTCGAAGACCAGCAGATCGGGATCTGTAGCCGGATTTGCCGTTACTCCGCTGTTGACCAATGCCTCTTTACGCATCTCCAGGTATTGCTGCGTATTCATCATGGGTACCGTACGGGATGCAGTGGTAGGACCGGAATTCACAGCAATATCTACTTTTTCTTTACCGGATTTCCCCCTTTTAGTAGTGATCAGTACAACACCGTTGCTTCCCTGCGAACCATAAATAGAAGTAGCATCTGCATCTTTCAGAACAGAGATGCTTTCGATATCCGCAGGATTGATGCCATTTATCGGGCTTCCACCATTCTGGTATTGCCATAGGCCAACACCCAAGGTGGATGCTGCAAGGCCACCGGCAATCGGGGTATTCTGAATGGCCAGCGGTACCCCGTCAATGATGTATAAAGGCTGGTCATAATTCCGCAAAACAGAATAGGCATCCGGTTTGTTCGAAAGAGAATTCTGACCGCGAACCTGCATAAGCGTCATGGATCCCGGCGAACCGTTGGTCATCGTTACCACCATACCCGGCACGCGTCCCTCTAAGGCCTGAAATAAATTGGTAACAGGTTGCTCCCCGATCTCTTTGGAGGAAACTGTACTGATAGACCCTGTACTGAATCGTTTAGTATCCTGTCCGTATGCAATCACGCGAACCTCATCCAGGGGAGAGTTCGATTTCTTTAACACAATGGAAAAAGTAATAACCTGAACATTCATCCCTGGATTGTACTGTCGTTGGGCAGCTGCAACAACGTCCGGGGTTATTCTATATTCGACGGGTTCATAACCGATATAAGTAAATACCAGGACATCACCGGTAGAAACGATGAGGCTAAATATACCCTCGGCATTTGTAATGATAGATCTCTTCGATTTTTTGATGGTGACAGACGCACCGCTCAGCGGCCGGCCGCTCTCGTCCGACACCAGTCCCCGGATAGGAATGGATGCAATATTTGAAAGAAGAGGATCCCCGGTATCGCTGCGTCCCTCATCGGAAGAAAAACCAACAGGGTTTTTAGCTTTCCGGCTCAGCAGAATAGTTTTACTGTAAATAACGTATTTTATGGGCTGATCCCTGAAGATAACGGCAAGAAAATCCTCCAGCGGCAAATCCCTGGCAGTTACAGTTACGGCGACAGCACCCTGAAGAACCTCTCCGGTATAGGTAAAACTATAGCCAGTCTGGGTTTTAACGATATCAAAGATCGCTTTCAGCGCAACATTTTTGCCGGAAAAGGAGATATTTTGAGAGGTACCCGTTGCACTCACACCAAGACAGGCAACAGTAAGAAGAAATAATGTCATTTTCATAACCAATAGCGTTTTGGTGAGATGGCGGATGCTCCCACGAGCCGGCCGACCGAAGAATGCAGTTTTTGGCATACCTTTGTCTGGTTTTGGGTGATTGAATAGCAGTCTGTCGAGGACTAATTATTATATATTGCCCATACATCCCGCCGAAAGTGTCTCAAGCACTTTCGGTTTTTTGTTTGAACAATCGTTTACATGGATTATTTTCCTGCAATGATTAAGGATCTTCCTTCAATCCTTGAATTGATACCAAGTTCTTTCATGTATCTCATGAAATCCGAAAGTCTCACCCCCCTGTCCATCTCTCCTTTAAATTCCACTTCCGGAATAGAGCCTTCATACTTTACCGTTACATCGTACCATCTTTCCAACTGGCGCATCACTTCCTGCAGGCTGCTGTTTTCTAAGGAAAACAACCCGTTCTTCCAGGCAATTACCCTTGCCAGGTCCGCATGCCTGTTCTTCCCGATCAACTGCCCGCTCTGCAATGATCTACCTGGTCCCGCATCTAAAGTAGCCTGCTCACCAGGCATAAGGATAACAGCTCCGGATTCCCGTTTTAACGATGGAGTATTGGCAGGCAAAGCCTGACAAACAACCTTTACACTGCCTTCCAGCAACGTTGTGAGGAGCTTACTTTCATTCGCATAGGCATTCACATTAAAGCTCGTACCTATAACCTCAACGGTTAATTTGCCATCGACATCTACGAAGAACGGCATCTGCTTGTTCTTTGCTACTTCAAAATAGGCTTCCCCGGAAATGCTGACACGCCTGTCATTGCCAACAAACGCGACAGGGTACTTGAGAGAACTGGCCGCATTCAGCCATACCCTGGTCCCATCCGGTAATACAACCTGGTATTGCCCCCCCTTAGGGGTGGACATAAGATTCATCATCGCTTCGCCCTTATCAGCACCATTTTGTTCGTAAATAATCCGGCCATTGGCTGTTTTAACCACCGAAGTATTTCCCTGCCGGCTCAATTGACCGTTGGCAGCGCTATCCAGAAAAATAGTCTTGCCATTTGCCAGTGTTAAGATCGCCTTGGTCCCCCCGGGTTGAATGTCTGGTTGAAGCTTTATTATCCTGGCGACCTCCTTACGCGCCGCCCGGTTATTTAAATATAAAAAGGTGGCGGCGCCGGCTACTAACAATAGAACAGCTGCCGCAGAACGGAACCAGACTATCCTGGGCTCGCGCATTCGCCCCCTCAAAGAATGCCAGGCTCCTTCCATATCCTCCCCACCTTGCATACGCAGCGACTTATCCATATACGCTTCTTGCAATAACCGGTGATGCTCCGCAGTATACTCTCCATTCTGCACAAAATCCTTTAACAACAACATCTCCCGAGGTGTGGCGCTGCCATCTATATATTTTTTAAAAAGTTCCGAAAAAAGAACATCTGACATACGCTCGATTTAGTCTGTAAATAGAAAGACGGGCAAACAGGACGCGTCAATACAAAAAATCGGGAAAATATTTTTAACGGCGGGATATCAACCAGGTAATCATAAGGACAACAGACCTATCGGCATGCCTGGCAAGGTATTGACGAATCTCCTGCATAGCACGGGTGATATATGTCCTGGAAGAAAATACAGAGATATTTAACCTTGCAGCAATCTCGGGATGAGACAGTCCCTCATAACGGCTTAGCTTAAAAACCTCCCTTAAATTGAGAGGTAATTGATTCACAGCATTTTGAAGAGCGGTTTCAAGCTCTTTGTATTCCATTTTTTCCTGCGCGGTTACTTTGTCTGAACTAAAATAATGAAGGAGGAAGTCAATGTTTTCGGCGTTAAAGACCTTTTTCCGTTGATGGTCCATGATAAGGTTGCGCGACAGCACATAGATATACGCATTCAGCTTTTCCACTTCTGCCAGGCGCCTGCGGTTTTCCCAGATCTTCAGAAAAATGTCCTGTGAAAGGTCTTTCGCCAATTCCTGGGATCGGGTAAGATGATAACTGGTACCATAAACCTGGGGCCAATACGCGATAAAGAGTTCGTGAAAAGCGCGCTCATCACCGTCTGCAACCCGTCGCAATAATTCAGCTTCCTCGTATGGTGTTATTTCGGACAAAAAATATTCCAGCTTGTACGGTTTGCGTATACCGTAAAAGTAGCCCAATTAAACCACAAACGAAAATCCTCCGAAATTTACGCCGCAGGCGGTATCCTGTAAATAGCCTCGCAAACAGAACGCAGCAGCCCCTGTTCCATATGCGTGATAACAACCTCCATGATCTTTTTCAACCGTAAAAAAGTGTCCGGCTTCGTGACGAAACACAAGGCGCCCGAATCCATCGCCAGCTTTATATCGCTCTTTTGCGAAGAGGTGGAATACATAATGACAGGGATGTCCTTATAAGATTCATCCCGCTTTAGCCGGTCCAGCAACTGCCAACCGTTCATATCCGGCATATTGATGTCCAAAAAAATAATATCCGGCACCCCCACCTCCTTGCGGATCAGCTTGTGCAAGGCCTCCTTGCCATCCGCTGCAAAACAGAAGTTAACGGATTTATCCACGGCTTCTATCGCTTCGTGAAACAATTCACTATCATCGGCATCGTCGTCTATTAAAAAGAAAGTCTTGGTTGACATAATAGAATGGATTAAAAGGTTTTCCTGATTTGTTGAAACGGCAATAGAACGGTAAACACAGCCCCCTCATCGGGAATGCCACGGCCATCGATGCTGCCGCCGTGGCGAATGGCGATCTTCTTGCAGAGGGCCAGCCCCAGACCCGTTCCCTCGAATTTATCCTTGGAGTTAAGCCTCGAGAAACTGTTGAATATCTTTTCCGCATTCTCCTGCTCAAACCCGATCCCGTTGTCCGAAATGACGATCCTCGCCATGTCCCTCCCATCCGCATGTACCGTGGAATAAGACACGGAAACGATAGGCCTCCGGACCTTTCCCGAAAACTTCAGGGCATTATTGATCAAATTATAAAATAGCTGATAGATCAGGATAGCAGACCCCTCGATGACCGGCAATGCAACCACATCGATCCTCGCATTTTTCTGATGGATCACCACCTCCAGGTCGGATTCGATATTTTTCATCAGCTGATCCAGGTCGACAGGTTCTATCAGTTGCTCGGAGGTCTGGACAGAAGAGTAACTCAGCACGCCCTCGATCATCGTATAGATCCTGCCGGCCGCATGCTCGATCTTATGAAGGAACAGCAGGCCTTTTTCCGGCATGCCGTCTATTTCCTCCTGGATCCTGTTGGCAAACAGCCGGATCTTTCTTACCGGCTCTTTCAGGTCATGACTGATGACATGCGCAAACTGAAGGAGATCTTCATTGGATCGTTGCAGCTCCAGGGTTCGGTCATCCACCAGCCGGGAGAGATGATCCGCAAAAAGTTTTTGTTCCGTTATATCCTGGATAATACCTAATAGTGTCCTGGCCTTCCCACCCTCATCATAGATCACTTTTCCTTTTACACGCACCCAATGCAGGGATCCATCATTCCAGATGATCCTGGCCTCATAATGAAGATTGCCGGTTTTCAGAGAATCCTGGTGGGCCGCATCCCGCATAGCCCGGTCTTCGGGATGTATATAAGAGGCTATCTTCGCACGCGAAAAAGAATCCTCCATTCCCCAGATCGCATTGAAACGCTCGGACGTGATCATCTCATCGGTTTCGAGATCGATCTCATAGGTCCCCTGCTCCGCGGACTCGATGGCCAGCCTGGTTTTTAATTCTGCCTCCTCAATCTTTCTCCTCGATAAGGTCCTGTCGGTGACATTGTGCACAAGGGCCATTACCCCCGTGATGGATCCATCGGCCTCTTTATAGGGTTGATAAATGACATCGAGAAACCCTTCGATCTTCTTACCATCGGCATAGATCAGGTAAGGGGTCGCATAAAGGTGGAGAGGATTACCCGTCAGCCTTACATTATCAAGAAGCTTCCGGTACGGATCCTCTGCATCCGGTATCACATCGAACAGACGTTTGCCCAATAATTCAGCCGGAGTCCGGTCTATCAATTGCCCGTAAGCCTCATTGACAATATTGACGATCACCTCCTCGCCCTCTAACACGACAATCCCCACATTGGCATCCCGTACCAGGTTCTTGAACCGCTGATCGGAAGCTTGCAATTTTCTGATGGTCCTAACCTTTTCCGTCGTCTCGCTGCAGACTACCAGGACACCGCAGATGGCCCCTGTTTCCCCCATGACCGGACTATAACTAAAGGTCCAGTAGACATCTTCCAGTCGGTTGTTCCGGTAAATAGGGATCAGTTGATCCTCCATCCAGACAGATTCCCCTCTTTGCAGCACCTGGTCGATCAGGGGCTTGATCAGGGGCCAGATCTCGGGCCAGCAATCTTCCCCCCTTTGCCCCAGGGCTAAGGGATGTTTACCAGCGTTGCCAAGACTTGGACGATAGGCATCATTGTAGAATTGTATCAGTTCATCCCCCCACCAGAGGAACATAGGGAAAGTAGAATTGAGAATAATACTGACCGTCGTACGGAGACTCTGCGGCCAACTCGCCACCGAACCGATCGAAGATCGGGACCAATCATATGCCCGCGTCAGCCGGCCCATTTCCCCCCCACCGGCCAGGACCCGGGACACAACCGTAGTATCAAAAGAGAGATCAGAGGAACCCATCAGATCGACATAATTTATACATATTATCTAACAATTTGAAAGATAACTATTTATTTTACAATTTTCAGGAGAGTTCAATCACTACCTTCCCCTTCGCAGAATGATCCTCCATCGCCGCATAGGCCAGATCCACCGTATCCATCGTATAGCGCGTCGGATCCACAAGGGGCGCCAGCTTCCCCGCCTCGATGATCGATCTTGCCGCTTGCAGTATCTCCCCATGATGAGCCCTCCCATTACCCGTCAGCAAAGGCAGCAGCGTAAATACACCCGAATAGCTCGCAGCCCGGAACGATAAAGGCGCCAGACTATGCGACCCCCAACCAAGAATACTGACAACATGCCCGACATAATGCCGTACGGCACGGAAAGAGGCATCCAGCACCGCACCACCCACCGCGTCAAACACGATATCAAAACCTTCGCCCCCGGTATATGTCTTGACATAGTCCTCGACCGTCGAGCGCTGATGATCGATAGCCACCGCACCATAAGATTCGATCAGATCCTTCTTTCCAGCGCTGGCCGTAGCAAAGACCCTGGCGCCCCTGGCAATCGCCAGTTGCACCGCAATATGCCCAACTCCCCCCGATCCACCCTGCACCAGCACGGTCTTCCCCTCCCCGACCCGTGCCCGGTCCACTAGTCCCTCCCACGCAGTAATGAAAGACAAAGGAATGGCGGCAGCCTCCCGCATGGAAAGATTGGCCGGCTTAATGGCCAGCAACCGGGCATCGACAGCGGCATACTCCGCAAGAGATCCCTGCACACCGCCCACACCACCCGTCATCCCA
>Ga0247778_1000891_pt1 | contig 20717 bp, 22 predicted proteins | sample UWRJL049202B5_FD_179939 | JGI IMG/M metagenome (GOLD analysis project Ga0247778, IMG submission 179939) | Plant litter microbial communities from Arlington Agricultural Research Station in Wisconsin, United States - UWRJ-L049-202B-5 | ecosystem: Environmental > Terrestrial > Plant litter >... | reverse complement strand
AAAAAAAATAAAAAATAATTAAAAAAAAAAAAAAAAAAAAATTTGGAAAAAAATTATTTTTTTATTATTTAATATTAATATAATTATTTTTATATAATAAAATTATTACAAAAATAGAAAAAATTTAGGGTCAATATTCAAATTTAATATATTATATAAATTGATCAAATAGAAATTATAATATAAATTATAAAAAAATCTAATTATAAAATATAAAATTTTGGAATTTTATACTAAGCCAAAATAGGTTAATATAATTAAAAAATATTAATATTTGGTCCTTAATACTAATATTAGAAAGAAAAAAGTATAAATTATATTCGATTCTAATATATAAAAAAATTTTATCTCGTTTAAGATAATCAAATAAATAAATATATTAATATAAAAAAAAAACAAATTTTATTTATTTAATATTATTGATAGGATAATAATAAAATAAAATAAAATAAAAAAATAATAATATATAAGATTATTTTTATATAAATATAAATTAAAATATATTAAAAAAAAATAAATTAAAATATTATCAAAATTAAAATAAACCAAATTATATTAGATATATTTTAAATAAAATAATATAATTTAAAAATAAATTGGAAAATTTATAAATTAAAATTTTCCAAATATAATTATATAACAATAAAAAAATTAATATTATTTTTTATAAAATATCAAAATATATAATCTGAGATTTTTTACTAATCAGCAATTAGATCAAGAAAAAAATATTAATATAATATAAAAAATATAAAAAAATATTTGACGATCTAAAAAATAAAAATATTTTGTTTAAATATTATTTATAAAATTATAAAATATTTTTAAAAAAAAAATAAAATTTTTTTTATTATTAAAATAATATAATAAAAAAAAAATAAAATTATAAAAAAAATATATCGATAAAATATTAAAAAAAAAATAAATCCGGGAATTATATTTTCCAATTAAAATAACAATTTTATATTAATTATCAAAAATTAAACGAAATTATAATTAAAAATTAATATTTATTTCTAAAAACAAATAATCTATAAAAACAACTAAAATTAATAATTATATTTATATAATTAGATTTATAAAATATATATTATTTTATTTAGATTATTAAAAACGAAAAATAAAAAATAATTTTTAAAATTTATTATGATTATTATAAATATTAGATTATATTATTCAAATTAACAAATATTTTAATAATATATCAAAAAATTAATTATAATATTTTTAAAAATTTTTTAAACAAATTTTATATTTATTATTTAAATAATAAATTAAAATATAAAAGATATATTAAAAAAATATTAAATATATTAATACAAAAAGGATTTTGACTAAAATTATCGAAATATAATTTTTATATACAAAAAATTATTTTTTTAAATTATATTATTATATTAAAAAAAATTGTTATAAATCCTAAAAAAATTGAAATAATTATTAATTAAAAAATATTAAATATAATGAAATAAATATAATTATTTTTGGGATTTATAAATTTCTATCAAAAATTTATTAAAAAATATTTAAAATTGGTTTTATTATTAATGAATATAATTTGAAAAAAATAAATTTTTAAATAAATAAATAAATTTAAAAAAATATTTTAAAAATTAAAATAAATTTTTATAAAAAAATCTATTAAATAAAATTATTAATCAAAATTCAAATTAAAAATCGAATTAAACATATTTAATAAAATTATAAATAAAATTTTTAATTAGTTATATATAAATAAAAATTAGTATTTTATAGTTTATTATTTGTAAAAAATAATATCTATAAAATTTAATTACAATATCTATAATAAAAAATTATTAACTATAATTAAATATTTAAAAAAATAAAAATATTATTTTTAAAAAATAAATTTCCCGATTATTATTTTTATTAATTATAAAAATTTGATCTATTTTATTATAATAAAAAATTTGAATTAATAATAAATATAATAAATGGAAACCTTTATTATATATAACCTAAAAATCAAATATATAAAAAAAATAAATAATCTAAAAATCGATATATTAAACAAAAAATTAAAATATAAAAATAATTAAAAAATAAAAAATAATTTTATTTTAAAATAAACAAAAAATTTCTATAATTACAAAAATAGAATAAAATTTATTTATAAATAAAATTAAAATAATATATAACAAAAATAAAATAGTCAAAAATATTTTGGAATATTTTTAAAAAAATATAAATAAATTATTTATTTTTAAAAAATAAATTTATATTTTAAAATAAATTTGCGAAAAATTTATAAAAAAATAATATAAATTATTTATTTATAAATATTAAAAAATTATAAAAATTTGGGAAAAAATAATATAATATTATTATTTTTTTAAAATATAATAAATAATAAAAAAAATTATCAAAAAATATAATATATATATTAAAAATAAATTATTATAATATATATTTTATAATATAATATAATCACTTAATATATCAAAAATATTATAAATTTTTATTATATAGAATTTTGTAATTAAATTATTATTATTATAAAACCCTATAATAAAAATAAATTATAATTCTATTTTAATCGTTATTAATAAATTGATAAAATATATTTATATAATATTATATCTAGAAAATAATATAGTTGAGAATTTAGTTTATATTTTTTTTAAAATAATAATAATAAATTATAAAATATTAAAAAAGATTATATTAAATAAAAATAAATTTTTTATATCAAAATTTTAAATAATATTTATAATATTATTAGAAATCAAAAAAAAATTATCAATCAATTTTTATATATAAATAAACAAATAAATTGAACAAATAAACCAGATTATAGAAATATATTTTTATTATTATATAAATTATAAATAAATAAATTAAATATTATTTTTATTATTAGTTCAATTTATATATAATATATCTATAATAAAAAAAATAAAAATTTTATTAATATATATTATATACAAATATAATTTAAAAATATATCGATTAATAACAATCTCAAAATTGAATAATTAAATAATAAATATATAAATAAACAATCTAAAAATATTATATAAAAATTAATTATAGATTTGGTATTTTTTAATTTATAAATAGTATTATATTATAATATATATTATAATATAAAATATAAATTAAAAAAAAAAAAAATTATTTTTTATAAAAAAATATTAAAATAAAAAAATTAAATATAAAATTGAATTATAAAAAATTAAAATTATTCAAAATTAAAAAAATCAAAAAATCTATTAATTATAAATTAATATTATTTAAAATAATAAATATTTATTTAATATTTTATATATCTTTCTTCGAGTTAGTATTATTAAAAATATTATCGGTTTTTATTATTGAGATTTAATTAATCAATTCTAATATTAAATATAAAATTAAAACAATATTAAATTATAAAATTATTAATAAATAAATCAAATATTTAATTAAATAAAAAAAAATTTTATATTCGAAAAATATTTAGAAATCAATCAAATAGATTAATTATTTAAAAATATTTAAATTATATCAAAATTTAAAAAATCTAGATTAAAAATAAAAAATCAAATCTCAAATTAGAATTTTAAAAATTCGAAAATAAAAAATAAAAAAATTTTTAAAATCATTATTTTTTTATAAATAAAATAACAAATCAATTTATAAATTATATAATAATTAGAATTATTATATTTATATTTGGTATAAATATATTTAAAATATTATTTCAAAAAAATAATATTAATAAAATATATATAAAAAAAATTATAATAAAAAAAATAAAATTATATTAAACAAATTGAATTTTCGATTTATAAAATTAAAATAATATATTATTTCTTTTTTTTTTAAGTAATTCCAAAAAAATAAAAATAAAATAATTATAGAAATATAATTATTAAAAAAAAATAATAGATATAATTCAGAAATTGGATTATTATTTTTATAAATATGAAAACATACTAAAATAAATAAAAAAATAATATTATAAATAAAATTTAAAAAAAAGATAATTCTTAATATAGATAATATTGGTTCTAAGATTCGGTAGTAAACTATTATATAAAAAAACTAATATTTGGGGAAATTATATAATAAATATTATATAAAAAATTTTCTAGATTTTTGAATTTTTTTTAAATAAAAAAAATTTAAAAAATCTAAAATTTTTATTAAAAAAAAATTTATAAAAATATAAAAATTTTATATAAAACAAAATTTTTATTTATTAAATAAAAATTTCGTATTTAATTCAAATAATATTTTAATATATTAATATTCTTATATTTATAATAATTATATCAATATAATAATAACTCCTTTCGAAGAATCTCAGACATAAACCAAACGCACGCGCTGAGTCAGCAACCAGAGCAATCGTTACAGTTTCTACCGTTCCACATTCTCCCCAATTTATATTTTTATATCGTCCCGTTTTTTATATATTATATTTGAAATTACCTAATTTATTGGTTAGTAATATAACAGATCGGATAAAATACAAGAATTCTGCTGTAAATCCTGATTTTAGGCTTTATTTATCAGCGTAATTTAGACGCCAGTGTGTCAGAGGGGCGAATTCTGACCTTTCTCACGCCAGCGACCTCTATGCGCCTGCGCAGTTCAGACGCCGGAGCTCGCCACGCGTCAGCGCGTTGGGGCCGGATTGTGCTCCCTTTGGCGCGCCAGCCCTTCTGATACGTCGGCGTTTGTCATCATCAGCACCTTGGGGCCTCCTAATAACTCCTATCTCACGCTAGCGACCCTAATATACGAAATCAAAAGCATACTCACTCAGTCGAAATGGCCGTACAGGGCGATTAATTTATTTAAATCAATTAAGGTAGGCCATTAAGCAACTAAACGCTTCTGTCAAGATGAGCTGCTGTTACTTCAGTAAGCAACTATTAGCCGCGGGGTTCGCAGCTTAAAATTCGAGCTTCTAATTTGTAAAAGACTACTTGTGATTCTTTAAACTTATTACTACAGATATATAAGGGTCCGATTGCCAAGTTCAGTCGATGCTAGGAGAGCGGGGGAGAGAGTTCGTTTTTATTTTCCCAGTAAAATAATCCATAGGGATAGATAAGGAATTCTAATATTCATATAAACCTTATTCTTTGCCTTTTATATCACTTCGTACTAACACACGACGCGAACAATTCCAAACACACTAGCTTTTTAACGCTTGACCATGTAAACCCAGTCTACTAAGCCCTATTGTTTTTATTTGCCAAATGTAGCGAGGAAATATGCGGTTCGATATATGAAGGAAATAAAAACAGAATGTAATAAAAAGGATCAAAAACTATATATCTCCTCTCTATAACCCGCAAATACCTCTCCAGAGCTAATAGCCTAGGCCTAAAAGACAATATACTCCTGAAATATAAATTTATTTTTATTTCAAGTTTATATACCGTGATTCCCGAAATATAATATTATAAACCCTCGCCATGTGATTCTTGAAATATATTATATTCTTGAGAGAATAAAGGTTAGATCGAGTATGATTGGTTATAAAACGAGAAGTCAAAATATGTAACGATATAATAAATCTTGCTCGAGATGCTTAGGTTTGCTCAGGTGAACTACTTAGGGTGCTCAGGATACTCAGGTGAATCAACTGGAGCCGAGGGTGAGCTGAGGGTGATTAACGCCTAAGCAAGAGCAGCAACCTTACTAACCCTATACGGCGCTCAAGAAAGAGAAAATTGATTCATGATACCGCCAAATCGGGGCCCCCGTATTGTTCCATTGAGGCTTGAGCATGCCAAGCAACTCAAACACGTGGTGTTGAGCAGCAAGCTTTGGATCGAAGGGCCATTCCACGGTAGGAATATTTCAACCCAGGATGGAGGAGACTGGAAAAAGGATTGCAATGCATGTTTCAAGGCCTTGGAAGATTTGCAAATTGCTGTGATTCCAGACGGACTCAATACGTTTCACGTCATGGATATCCAATTCATGAAAGTCCAAAACGCCGAACTCGAGAGTGTTGTTCGGACTGATATGGAAAAATCATACTACTCGCAGACAACACACGATCACAATGCGTACCGCCTTAATGCTGAGGTGGAGGTCGTAGAAGTTGCTTTGTCGGGGTATTTTAATGTCAAAAGACATCGAGAACTGAAGGCAGAGGCTGGGGAGGCTGATCGAATCTGGACAGCTAATCTCTGTGAGCAGCAACGTCAAGTAAGTAAATAATGTGGAATCCCACTCTCATGCCCGATAATATTCGAGCCAATTACTAACGGCTTCAAATTCCCAGATCGCCAAAGAGATCGAACGTCAAACCTCTCAAGAAATGATCGCCCAATTGGTCAAAAAAGCCGGAGAGCTCAGTGTCATACGCCCCTTCACGCTCCTTGAATCCGTTACTCGACCACGATTTCTATGCCCGGTTCCCGGATGCACTGGCAAGTCTCTGTGTCCCGTCTGGGCTCATGAAGGAGAATGCAACCAAACGCAGTGTCCACTCGCCAGTGACTTCTTACATATTCGGAAGACTTGCTTTTTGGAGGTTACTGGGGAGAAGTGTTTTGACTGGAGCAACGAGCATAGAAATAGGATGGTTCACCAAGGTGAAGAGGGTGGAGAGGAAGACTGGGTACAGAGAGAGGCTTTGGCGAAGCTTAGACATGCTCATGAGAAGAGACTATGGCTTGTTGGAGGCTTAGTGGAGAAATTGGGGGCACTCAAGCTGGAGTTATGTGGAATGGTAGTGGATGTTTGGCTTTTTAAAGTAGTCACAGCTCGGTGTCAGAAGTGTTCAGTCAGAATGTGCTGGACGCGGAAACATCGACTCACAACAATGTGAGATTTACCAGCAGAAGAAGTATTTGAACATCCATTTCGTCGTCCGAGCTAGGTCGTGCCATCCATAGATGCATGTCACACTTGATATAAAAGTCTATAGCAGTGCACTGACAATAATAAATCGCTCCATGCATTGATAGAACATCCATCAAAATCATCTATGTATTGCGCGGCGAACTAGAAAGGGGTATACAAATGTTTCTGTCTCTGGTTGGTAGTGGTTCCTTTTGAATTTTCTGAGGATTTTGCCTCTGGAAAGCCTGTTCGTGGTGACGGTATCCTACTTTCCGACAAAGCCAAGTGAATGTAGTGTTGTAAAGACGCCGTTGCCTCTAGCCATCGCTTAAAGCTTTGCCCTCCAAACCTTCAGATCTCCACGTAGAAACCACGCATACTGTTATTTTGCAATTTGGGACTTTTCTGGCTCTACCTCTGATCGTGGAGAATTTAAGCACTGTTCCTCACGTAAGTCGTTTCTAATTTCCTTCTCGCTGCTGCATGCTAACTCATGGCAAGTCCTCATAATTCGAACGTCTCTTCCAGAATCTCAACAGTCAATCCACCCAAAACAGCAGAGTCATATCACCAGACTCCAACCACAAACCGTCCTCCATTGGCGTGGGAACTCTACAGCCAAGTTCCGAGACGTCGAGTACCGAGTCCACAGCTATTCTGCTTACTGCCAATGATAAACAACACGCAAGTCCGGACTCTGGTCGATTCGATATCTCCTTAATGGCTGAATCTTTCCAAAGATTTGATGAGTTCAAGTCTGCTCGGTCATCGAACTCCAAAAAAACTGCCAGATCTGATTCTGTCAAACTTGGTCCAACTAGTGTTAGCAAAGAGTCAGAATCGAGCTCAAGCACCATGCTATCAAAGGTGGAACGCACCGCGACATTCAATATCGGTCCAAGCCTCGATCTTGTTCCGCCTGCCCAAATGTCTTCAGAGCCTGTCTACTCTACGGCATTACAAGCCAATATAAGTAACCTGGCGTCAGATCTCCCCGTCCAGTGCCCAAAGCCCACGTGCACGGGCTTGAACCCTAGTGCCCAATCTTTTATACCCAACAGCCAATCTATCAGTCGACCGGATGGAGGATTGCTTGCACTACCTTTCCAACTGGCAGATCATCATGGTACGTCTTTGCCACAAGACAACTGGGTTACCGGCAACTATTGCCAAGCAATATGGAAATATGGAAGCTACGACATGATCCCTTCAGCGTGGCCTTCCTGCAACTACGAAAATCAGCATAGACACCCAAATTTTGACTTCAGGGGCATCTTTCATCCACAATCCGCCTATGAGAGTCTCATAACCGGCGGAAACTTCTGGAACCCAACTCCAAATGCATACTCGCCCCATTATTATCCCAGTGCAACCATTTTGGACGCTTTAAATCGGGGACACCGACGACCCATTACTGTAGCGGCACCTACTTGTGCTTTCAAGAACCCGCCACCGCCATCTCTTTCAGACAGATACAAAACCTTTCATCATTTCGCAAAACTACCGACTGAAATTCGTCTCAAGATATGGGCTCAGAATCTTCCCCAGCCTCAAACAGTCCATCTCAATTACAATATTCGAGATATTCCTAAGGATTTATACAACCGGCCGGATCTATTCGGCAATTGGCAAATTCTCCATGGCCATGGCGCTGTTGCCAATTCTCAGATATGCCAGGAGTCACGCGCGGAACTCATCCGGGGTGGTTATGAATTCGTCCCTTTGGCATCCGATCACACAGCGGGATTTTGGTTTAACTATAGCACAGACCGCATGTTTTGGAATACCAACGCTAGTTGGGGCTCAGGAATCCTTCAAGATCATTTTGCGAAGTATCGTCAACATCGAACAGATCCCGCTTCGTACGAGAAAGGGCCTGTTTGTGGGCCTTCATTTCTCCCGCTAGGAGATCGATTTAGCAACAAACTACGACATTTGTCGATCAGCACCCGGCTTTTTGCTGAGTGGAGCTTCTTGGGCGGAAACATCTATCATGACAGGGAGGATGATGATTGGGATCCCTGCAGAGCATGCTACCCGAGTCTTCGAAATGGCCATAGTCACTGCCTGTCGTGTTGTCAATTTCTTGTAGGAGGAATCCGCTGGATCGTTTTACTATATGATCTCCTTCAAACCTTAGACAAATTGGAGATTGTCATGATCCCTGATCACGTCGACACATATATGGCTGGAGACTTTCAGTTCCAGGCCACTAAATATTCCGACCTCGAAGAATCAGCGCGGGATATTGCAATTACCAGATTCCTCCGTATAGAGTCTCGGCAGCTCAAGGATTCCCCTGAATTAGCCCTGATCATCGATTCAAAACTGGAGATAGTTGAGATTGCTGGTGTCAAAACCAGCCAAAGTTACATTCGTCACGGCTCACTAGCTAATGAATATCTCAATCTTTATCAGACTGATGAAGAGAAGGCACAGGCACCTGATGCTTATGATGAGATTCATATCATTGGCGCAGATTCAATGGAGTGGACCTCAGCGGAAGGACATGCTAAATTACTCGAAGAAGTTGGTTCCTTTGCTGACGTCTGCCCCGTTTTGCTTCTTCGAGCCAATCGTTTCAAGGTTACCTGTGATGTCCCAGGCTGTATAGGAAAGAGATTGTGCGATAAGATGGATCAATTTGGAGTCTGTACTGACTTTCATTGTCAGCGGTCAGACAATAAAGTTATCCATGTTCGGAAGACGTGCGCCATGGAAGCAAATTTTGGATCGTGGCAGGGCGTTTGCACCTATAATACTTATGGAGGGGGACACATCGAAGAGCATGAAAGAAAGAGAGTACATGAAGGAGAGCCTGGCGGAGAACACGAGTGGATTTGCAGAAAGGCATCGGCAAGTCTCATCCCAGCTCATGAGATGGGACTTTGGCTTGTTGACGAGAAGAATGCTGCTTAATAGGTGCTTGATGGAGGCGCTGTTGGGGGTGAGAATACTTTGGCATACCACAGTATCATTCTCTTGTGGCCATTGGACAGGGGCATATTGAAGGGGCTTTTAATACCTCTGATGTTGAGGATGTCTTTAAACCTTTAACTGTCATTGATCTCAGATGCTGGTAGAGTTTACTGAATAAAACGAAAATTGATATACTTTCCTAACCTCTCTGGCTTCTATGATGATTGTGGCTACTTGGACCCTCGCCAGGTTCGCCGAATTGCATCCACGTAGAAAACCAGCAACCTCGTAGGATTGTCGTAAAAATGATTGACACATACATGGTCTCTTGTTTCAGTTCGGATTTTAGCAAGGAATCAAGGAGTCTATGATTTACTGAAAACCAAACTTTCGAATTTGTTTTGCAGATTCGTGAGCTAGCAACCGGGTGAATACAAATCATCTTCGGTTGCGACCAATATTCAATTCTGAAGGGTAATAAATTCTTGGATTTGGTAATTTGGTCGACCTCTCCAAATATCTAACATCCCCATCAACTCCAACTTCTGCCAAACCCCTCTCACAAAAACAATAATGGCATCCCCTACGAATATTCCGCCGCCTACATCCCAACCTCCATTCAGCATTGTAGCTGCGCCCACCACAGCCTCTGCAAACCCACCACCGCCGGAATACGATGCTTCTGGAAAGCACTGCTCATTCCCGCTCTTCCCGAAACTTGCCACAGAGCTTCGCATCAAGATTTGGAGATTCGCACTTCCTGATCCTCAGACCATTGAGATAGCCTACGAAGTTCCATCTGACAAGCTCGAGACTTCAGAAGAGACTGGAACCACATCTTCAGGTTCCAACGCTGCTGAGAAGCCCTCACTTAGCTTCTTCAACACATCTTCAGATGCGCTCGTTACGACTGAGTCTTCCTCATCCACACCTACGCCTGCAGAAGCTATTACGTCTCAACCTGTTGACACCTATCATTTTCCTTACACGAGAAAAGGAAATTGGAGAGTCACAAACGGTATGCCTTCAATTGCAATACTGCAAGTGTGCCAAGAGGCTCGCACGGAAACAAAAGATGTTATCGACAACTATATCATGCTTCGAATGGACGCCGACCATACTCGGCTTTTTTGGTTCAACCCGGCTATGGACACCATTGTTTTCAACCTGGCTACGTACAAGGGAAAGCAGAAGATAGTTCTCGGTGCCGGATTTCCGCTAGGCAATTCCATCAAACGCTTGATGACGACCAGTATAATTCGCCATCACAATGAAATCCGCTATAACAATAACAGATTAGACCCTGAGCCCCTCGCCACCTTACCGGAGACATTTAACTGCGAGATGGACTTTTCGACTGAAAATTTGGTCGACGCAGAGGGCTGGAGCGGGACCATGTTTTATTATCACAGACGAAAGGGCAATGCTCCTATCTTCAAAATATCCGCGAGGGAAGCTGTCTATGACTTGATCACATCTTCTTTCAGGCTATCGGAGACTGCAATGCATGTGGTACACAGTGCATTCATTGAAGTGGGAAAGACAATTCGGCCAGAGACGGAGGATATGGAATCTAAGCTGGTCGTCATCGGGCAGACTATTTGGAGGGACGACTTGAATGGATAGATGGCAGGTGGCTAGCTTAATGGAAAGGAAGCCACAGCAGGGTTTCGTACATATGACGTACGGGATATTTCCAGAATGTACATGATATCAACAGATTCTCCATACCCTTCTTCCCTTTTCGTTTGGCCATTTCGAACCTCACTTTTGATGACTTGGAATATATTCGAAGTAGCATAAGTCATTGATAATTGCTCTTAAAGCCTTCGAAATCTCCGTAACACGGCGTTGGTGAATCTAGTCTGTGATTTCAAAGTATTCGCTAAGAACAAGTCTATATTTCTGAGCTCAAGTCTCCCAATGCATGCCCTAGAACCACCATCACCTACCATTGCCCCTGACGAGCTCGTCAACTCCAAAAAGGTAACTTTCTTCCACCCCTCTTGACACATTCATGACTGACTAGAACTATCGTAGCCTTAACCTCCTTGACCTAACTCGGACTTATCAAAGCACCATGGCAGATGGTGATTCAGACGACACGGAATATCCTGACATGGACACGATGACTAGACTCTCGCGTGCGAGGGCGAGATTTGAAGAAGATTACGATTACGCATTCGAGTACTCGATCATTCTTGGAACTCTTCCTCGAACTCCCACTTCAATTGCACAATATTCACCCACAAGATCTCCGGCCCCATTCACTACGGTAGCAGCACCAAAGGCCGCTTTTACGGGCCCATTTGGGCTTGATACTCATCGCCAATTCACTGATTTTACCAGATTCCCAAAGCTCCCCACAGAGCTCCGACACAAGATCTGGAAACTCGCCATCCCAGACCCCCAAATTATCTATGTCAATTATGATACAACTATCCTCACGCCCAAGCCGCGCTACTTCAACCCTGAGCCAAGGGGAACCTGGAAAGTCACAAACGGCATGACTTCTCTTGCCATCATGCAAGTTTGCCAAGAAGCTCGAGCTGAATCTCCGAAGGTTCTCCCAACCTACACTCGCCTTCGCCTACCCGGAAATAAGAATGAGATTTTCTTGATCAATTTCGAAATCGACACCATATTCTTGAATACCAACGCTTTTGAATGGAATTCCGAGGAGGACAGAGTGGCCCCGCCAAAACACCCACTATGTGGCAGGCAATGCGGCGATTTCGACGATATATTTGAAGACAATTTAAGGTTCCTGGTCATCGGAGACAGTTTGTGGGACATCTGGGCATTTGCAGAGGATTGGGGCACGGATGTCAGTTGCGAATGTTGTCCCGGCTATGGAATGGACGAGACCCACGATGAGTTCAGAAGCTGGGTATATAGATGGGCTACCAACGAAAACGCACAGAGCCTACAGATTGTCGATGACTCTATTTTTATCTGGTCGGATGATGTGGAGGAATTGCCTCCCATGCGGTTCAAAGACCTTCAAGATTCTGATTCTCATCTTGGAGTCCCGGTAGCCACAAAGAGAGCGTATATCTTTGACCGAATCGAGGATGCTGGCGGTGCGAGAAATGAGTTGGACTTCAAGATTGTTCGGCCGGACGATCCTTTGAGTGATGATAGCGATAGCGATGGTGATTCGAGCGATGATGAAAGCGACGATGGTTCTTCCGAGGAGGATATTGAGGCTAGTGGTTATGAGAGCGAAGAACTCAGCGATGACGAACTTCAAGAACTTGCGAGCAGACAATTGTTGGCAGAGCTTCAAGCTTCTATACCCAAGTAACTGGGAAGAGTGATCAGCTTGGTATAGGTAGTTTCTAGAGCGTCGTTGAAGCGTAAAAGCGCTTGGATGGAGTTTCTTTCTTGCATATCTCGTTGGTTGTACGGCATTGTGCTGTAGCCACTGAAACATCAAAAACCAGTATTCATAATAAGAAGCCGACCCATAGCAGTTGTCTTGTGCCCCGGACATTTAAAGTCCGGTTTTGACCATGTTTCTGAGTTTATTACGCTCGTCGATCATCCCTTCCCTTTGGTAGAAATGATACAAGCTCTGGACTAAAATTTAGGTTGATGCGGGGTAAGCTGGAGCAGTCCGAAAACGATTTCCGATCCGAAGTTCCCATCTTGATGAAATTTACGGTGGCTAATAATCTACTCACATTATTCAAAGGGTTTAAACCCAATAAAGGTCCTTCTCTTTTGGCTTGTTGACTTTCTAAAAATCTCGAGCGCCACCCCCTGGCTCGCTAAAGACCCCTATTCGCAGCAGCCTCCAGCGTAGCATGGCCCGCAATTAAAGGGCCAGTCCGCCGCTCAATCAGCGCTTAATAGAATCTTACCGTGCTATATCGACACAGGATCCATGAGCGATCCGGGTCATCCGGATATCTGATCCTCGGGCTAAATAGTAATCCAAGAAAACAGATTCGGATGACTGACGGGTCACGCGTAATCCTCAGGCTGCCCAGGCCCACGTGAATCACTGCAAGGTTCAGCTGAGCCACCTTGGCGCCTAGCTGAATCTCAACAACGACAATCCTCCTCTCACCCTCCCAATATAAACGACCACATCACCACAAACATCCTCTCAAAAACAACTTCACGATGTCGTCGTTAAAGACATCCATCCTAGAACCGCGCATGACGGGGAAGCCACCGTTCAGCGTCGAGGTAGCAGGATACTCAGCCGTGCCCGGCGAAACTATCCCGCGCCGCCATCCAAAGGCATCAGCCAAACTGCACTCCAGCCCCGAAGAAGGCATAGAAACTGTCTTTGACATTGTGAAATGCAGTGCGGCTAGGTTTGGGAACCTCAAGGCGACGGGATCCCGCAAGCTGATTAAGAAGCATCATGAGACGAAGAAGGTGAAGAAGGTGGTTGATGGGAAGACGCAGGAGGTCGATAAGATGTGGACGTATTTTGAGATGAGTGGGTATAGCTATATTACTTTCAAGGAGTATGAGACGTTGGTGTTACAGCTTGGGGCTGGACTGCAGAATTTGGGGATGAAGAGCCAGGATAGGCTGCATTTGTTTGCTGCTACCAGGTAAGTCATCTGGATTTTCAAAAACTTTGCTTTGCTGATTTAAAAAGTTCACATTGGCTATCTATTGCTCATGGCGCGATGTCACAATCAATGGCTATCGTGACAGCATATGATACGCTCGGCGAGGCAGGATTACGCTCCTCGCTCATAGCCACCAAAGCCAAGGCTATATTCCTGGAGCCTCATCTCCTCAAAACCGCCCTCAAAACTCTAAATGAAGCCAAGACAATCGAGTACATCATCTTCAACACAGATGCTGAGCACGAGATTGACCCCGCGGACCTCGAGACTCTCAAGACGTCGCACGATCACCTGACCGTCCTCAGCTGGGAAGAGCTGAGAGAGTTGGGTGAGAAGAATCTAGTTGATCCAGTACCACCAAAGAGAGACGATCTCGCCTGTATCATGTACACCTCTGGCTCAGGTGGAGCACCAAAGGGCGTAGAATTACTGCACAGGAATGTCGTCGCAGCTGGTACGTGCCCCTCATTTGGCGTAAAACCTCTGTCATATCGCTAACATCCCCAAAGTCGCAGGAGCAACCAGCAGCGTCGGCGAGTATCTCGGTCCCGGAGACTCTCTACTGACTTATTTGCCATTAGCGCATATCTTCGAATTCGTCTTTGAGAATTCATGTCTGTACTGGGGTGGAACGATGGGATACGGCTCCATCCGTACCCTCTCAGAAACCAATATGCGTAACTGCAACGGCGATATCAAGGAGTTTAAGCCTTCGCTTCTGGTTGGTGTTCCGGCTGTATGGGAACAAGTGAAGAAAGGTATCATTGCGAATGTCACGAAAGGAGGACCAATTCTTAGGAATGTGTTTTGGGGGGCTTATTACGCTAAGCAGTACGTTCCCTTTTCTTGCCTTGAAGTTTTGATATGAGGCTCACAGACTCAGGTTTCTCATGAGAAATGGCCTTCCCGGCTCCGGAATCCTCGACGCTCTTGTCTTCAACAAAGTGAGAGCAGCAACTGGAGGCCGTCTCCGATTGTGCATGAACGGCGCTGCTCCGGTGGCACGAGACACGCAAGAATTCCTTTCCTTGACCGTGACGCCTATGATTAGTGGGTACGGCATGACGGAGAGCACAGCGTACGTATCCCATCCTTATTCCTCCTTTCGTGGAATGTTTATTAATGTGACTTTGTGAGCAGTATGGGCGCCCTCTGCAACCCCGGTCACTGGACCATGGACGCCATCGGCGACGTCGAAGTCTGCCACGAGGTCAAACTCGTCGATTTCCCCGACGCCGGATACTTTAGCACAAACAAGCCGCACGCTCAAGGCGAGATCTGGATCCGGGGTGAAATCGTTGCTAACGGTTACTACGATGACCCCGAGCAAACCGCTGAATATTTTACTAGTAAGTCTCCTATTCCTTTTATTCTCTCTCTCTCTCTCTCTATCTTTTCCCCCGAGAACAACAAGGACGGCATAAACTAATCTCATTTTACAGAAGACGGCTGGTTTAAAACCGGCGACATCGGCGAATTCGACACCAACGGCCACCTAAAAATCATCGACCGTAAGAAAAACCTCGTCAAAACGCTAAACGGCGAATACATCGCCCTCGAAAAACTAGAATCAATCTACCGCTCCGCCACCATCGTAGCAAACATCTGCATCTACGCCTCCCTAACCGAAACGCACCCAATCGCCATCATCGTGCCCGCAGAACCAGCCCTCAAATCCCTCGCTGCCTCCCTTAACGTCCAAGGACACGGGATTGGAGATTTGGTGCATGATGCTGCTGTGCAGGGGGAAGTGCTGAAGCAATTGCAGAGTGTGGGGAAGAAGGCGGGGTTGGCTAGTATGGAGATTGTGGTGGGCGTTGTGTTGGCGGATGAGGAGTGGACGCCGCTGAATGGGTTGACGACTGCGACGAGTAAGTTGAATCGGAAGGCGATTGTGGAGACGTATAAGGGGGATATTGAAAAGGCGTATAAGAAGGCGAAGAATTAGGTGTGAGGGGAGGGATTTGGATGGGGTTTAAATGGGGGGTGTGTTTACTATGGGGTATCGTTGTAGTTCTATGGGAGTTGGTCGTGATGTTCTTTGTACCTGTAGCAACCTTGGACTGGGGTATCTAATTGCAATACATTTCCTCCTCTTGTCATCATGCAAGCGGCTTTGAATGCGCCAGGCCAACTGAAACATTCAAAGTCCGGAGTGTTCAATGCTGCCTGCTGTATCCTCATCTCGGAGGCGCATCAGCATACCCCGTCTTCCCCACCGCAAATCCTAAAATCTCCTTAACCCCCGCTATCCTCCCATGCTTCGTCCGTATCTGGAATAAATTATAAAGTGACAAAGCTAGCACCATCAGGAAATTCATCACAAGTACCGCGACGAAAAATTGCCATATATTAGGATTCGAACTCGAGCCGGAGATTTGAGAGACGTTCATTCCGTAGATGCCTGTCATTATGGTTATGGGTGCGAATCTGGTATGGTTAGTATATGTTAAGAAGAGTGGTGGGGTGAGGGCATACAGGTAGGTAAAAGCATTGGTGAGAGCAGTCCACCGCGCCTTAGATCTACTCTGGCGCATCGTGGCGATCTTATTCCGCGTTACCTAAAGCAGATCCGTCTGCTCGACCAGATGTTGGAAATCCTCCTCCAGCGCCACCTTACTTTGCTTCGCACACTCCTCTTGTTGCCCCGTCCACGCATAACTCCCCCCTCGCTGTACGATTGCCAGCGATCTCTTGATTTCTTCTGTGTGGCCTACCGATGTATCTGATATCCCATTTACTCGTCTGTCTTCTTCGCGGATGGTGGTTATGATTTGGTTCCAGCAGAAACAATTTAGGCGGAGGAGATTGGAGACTGCGTAGAAGGGGGAGGCGGTTGCTTGTGCTAGGTCTATGTATTCGAAGGAATCGAGGTATAGCTCGCGGATTGATTTCGGTTTGAGGGTTATGGGGGGTGGTGGTGGGGATTTGAAAGATGGAGGGGCTATTAGGACGCGGGTACAGATGTTGTGCTTGGTGTGCGAGCCGAAGAATATGATTCCTGTCCATCCTGAACCTGTCTCGTCCGGCTACACGGGGTCAGCAGGTGCAGCAGAGATGAACGTGCACAGGGTTGTGGGAGATTCAGACTGCGAGGCTGAGCTTACCAGAATATAAACCATGACTTTAAACTTCTCCGCATCAGTCACAGAAACTGTCGTCTCCCTCAAGACCCCAAATCCAAGAGCCAAATACGGAGCATTATGCCTCTGCGAAGGCGTAAAGATATGTCCTTTATTATGTATGATCCACTGAAAGAACCGCGGATCCAAATTCAACGAACTCCCCAAAGTCTCAATCAACGCAGGCGAAGGCGTCCCTTGATTTTCAACCATATAAAACCTTACTTTGACACCATTTCGACTGTGACTAGACAAGAAATTCTTCAATTCCAGCTCGTTGTACATTTCTGGCCATTGTTTACGCTTGGAATCGGATTGGATATCGAGGACCGAGACTATGAGCCCTTCTCGTGTAGCTGCAGTGCTCATGTAATTATCCAGATCCCGCAGATTCGTCCATCCTGCCGCCACGAGCTGGCGCACGTAGTCGTGGTATGGGGTATCATGGTGGTCCCAGTCTTGGAGAGAAAGATGGGTTGTTTTTCTATTTCGTCGGCGTAGGAAACGGAAAGAGTTGTAGCTAGTATCGGTATCGGTACGACGTGGCGCTTCTATAGGGGCGCTCTCAGCCCTTTTTGGGCTTGGGTCTGATCCATTGAGTCCGGAAGTGATATCTGCCTGGGTCGGACTTGGTGTTGGATATTGAGGCGGGGATGCCATGCTTAGTCCTTGCTTGGACAAAGTGGATCATTCCGGGTAGGTTCGGTGCCAAGAGGCTAGATGTGGTGCATTTAAGCTTAAATTCAGGGGTGGAGGTGGAGGTGGACTTCCTTCTTCTTCAACATCAACATTAACCTCAATATCTAATATCTGATCTATGCAGCTAATTATCACACAGTCTGTGAACCATCCAGATACGACCTGCTGTCTTACTGCTTTGCATGGATGGGAGACAATGGATTTCACATACGTCTTATTCCCAATTACGCGTCTTTCAGTCTGCCTTTCCAATCAAGCTCCACCAGCTCCGACTCCTTGCTTCTCGACCAAGACGGCGGTGAAGTCTCTCCGTCTTATTTCACCTTGATTTACTAGTGCTTAGTCAATGGAGTATACGAAAAGACTCGTAACACTATTCTACCAAGATCTTTACCTGCCCAAAGTGAAATTGAAGTCAGGGTTCAGCTTCCCTTAATGTTGGTGCCTACCGAGACACGACAGCACCACGTGCGACGATGTACCGCTACAACTTCTCACTATCACGAAGAAAGCCATATTCCAGCTAAACATTGACTGCCCAAGTACTGCAAGGCAAATTCGATCTACATGTACGTCGTAAGCAAGGTAGATGCATGCGTGTGGGGTAGCACAACATGACCAAACAGCAGCGTCTGCGTATTTGCCGCAGCCCGACCATCAGGTCATATAATATGATTATTACATTGAAGGTATCCCTCAGTCTTGCTTTATAGAATCTCTCATCTCAACCGGTTGATTCAATCCACTTTTCTCGAAAATGAAGCCTTCTAAATTGAAGCTCGTTTTGACATGTTTCGCTCTTCAGCCTTCTCTCACCCTCGCCTTCCAAGCTTGTCCATTTCTTGGTGCAGATTTCCCAATTGCTACAAATCTAGCAAAAAGTCCAGCTATTCAAAATGCAACTGCAATTCTCAAGACGCGAATTGACGACGCGATCACCAGCGGCCTTCTATTCCCAAACCAAACTTCCTTTTCGGTAGGAATATTTTCAGCCGACAATTCCCCACCACTTTTCGAATATTACTTCTCATCCCCGGCACTTGCAACATCCAATGGTACCAAGAAAGTCGATGCAAACAGTATTTACAGAATTGGCAGCATTTCCAAATTATTGACTGTCTACACACTTCTCATCGAAGATGGCGACGCTCATTTCCACGAACTTGTCACGAAGTATGTCCCTGAGTTGCTAGAGGCCAGCAAGCAGCATCCAGCTAGCGATGCCGTCAATTTCGTGGACTGGAAATCCGTGACTGTTGGGAATCTGGCAAGTCAGATATCGGGAATTGGACGAGATCGTGAGTACTTTTCACCTTCAGACGCTCCTCATCGACTGACAACCTACAGTTGGCATCATTTCAGACCTACTAGTCTTACTACCCGCTGAGCTACTACCACAATTCGGATTACCACCTCTTAATTCCACGGGCTTCCCACCGTGCGCTCTTACTGCAACCTGTGATAGGAAAGGTAACTTCACTCCTGAATTTTCACGCCAGGAAATACACTGACCAGTAAAACAGATTTCTTTGCGGGCTTCACTCAGCATCACCCCGTCTTCGCCCCCTCGACAACACCAACATACAGTAACGTCGCCTTTCAAATCCTCGCATACGCCTTCGAAGGCATCACCGGAAAGAAATTTCAAGACGCGCTTGAGAAATCCCTCCTCTCCAAGCTTGGTTTAAACGGCACTACTTACTCGCAGCCTACGAGCCCGGCACGTGGGGTGATTCCAGGGACATTTGAGGGTACTGGGTGGAATCTCGGTATAGGAGAGACAGCTCCGTTCGTCCACCCTGTGTCGATTTTTGCCTGTGTATTCGAATTCGGAAACCAAAGCTGATACTAACTAGAGCCGGTGGATTCTACTCAACCCTGACCGACCTAACAACCCTTTCCCGCTCCATCCTCTCTTCCTCCCTCCTCTCCCCCGTCCAAACCCGGCGCTGGCTAAAGCCAATCTCCCACACCGCAAACCTCCAATACTCCGTCGGTGCGCCCTGGGAAATCTGGCGTCTTGTTCTCGCTTCTCCATCCAAAGTGTTCGATTTGTACACCAAAGATGGAGGCATTGGCCGATACACAAGCCAGCTTACCCTCAGCCCCGATTACGGCGTGGGGTACGTGATTCTCGAAGCTGATGGTGGGGTGGGGGGTCAGGGCGCGGGAATCGCGAACGGGCTTCTGATAAACTGGATCAACGAACTCCTATTTCCAGCCCTGGAAACCGCAGCCCGCGAACAAGCTGAGGCGAACTACGCGGGGCATTACGCATCTACCGACCCTCATCTCAATTCCTCTATAACCATAGCAGTCGACGCAGATCAGCCCGGTCTCGCCGTGACGCAGATAATAAGCAACGGCACTGATCTCCTTTCTATCGTCGGATCCCAAATTCTTGGCGTGGCAGCAGCGGATGTGAGTTTGAGGTTGTATTCTACGGGCTTGGAAAATGAGGGTGGGGGAGGAAAAGAAGGGACTTGGAGGGCGGTTTGGGAGGCGAGGAATGCGCCGAAGCCGCAGCCGCCGTTTGGGTGTGGGAGTTGGGGTGGGGTGGATGGGCTTC
>Ga0247778_1000890_pt1 | contig 20748 bp, 13 predicted proteins | sample UWRJL049202B5_FD_179939 | JGI IMG/M metagenome (GOLD analysis project Ga0247778, IMG submission 179939) | Plant litter microbial communities from Arlington Agricultural Research Station in Wisconsin, United States - UWRJ-L049-202B-5 | ecosystem: Environmental > Terrestrial > Plant litter >... | reverse complement strand
TGCAGGTGCAGGTGGCAGTGCGGCTGGTGCTGGTGGGTCGACCGCGGGCGCGGGCGGCAGTGCAGCCGGCGCGGGCGGCTCGAGCGCCGGCGCGGCCGGATCGAGTGCGGGCGCGGGCGGCAGTGCGGCTGGCGCGGCCGGATCGAGTGCGGGCGCGGGCGGCAGTGCAGCCGGGGCGGGCGGATCGAGTGCAGGCGCTGCCGGCAGTGCAGCCGGGGCGGGCGGGTCGAGTGCGGGCGCCGGTGGCAGTGCAGCCGGGGCGGGCGGAAGCTCAGCCGGTTCGGCAGGGATGGCAGGCGGTACGAGCACCGGGGCGTGCAGCAATCCGGTCGATCTCCCGACCGGCACGAGCGGATACAGTGGCAATCTCAATACCACCGGCCCTGCCTGTTTCCGCACCAAGTCCACGTTCAACAGCCTGGTCTGTTCGAACTTCGACGGACGCACGATCAAGGTAAACGGCACGCTCAGCGCGTGCGCGTCGAAGATCACCTTCGCTCCCCCCATCGACGGCTGGAACTACTTCGAGGTCAGCGCGGGCACCCATGTCTACGCCAGCTTCGCTTTCTTCACGAGCTGAGCAACCCACTCGAGGGCGTTGACCCGGGGACGTGTTAGGACTGACGCGGAGCGCGACCGTCCGGCGCAATCGCTGAGCACGATCCCTCTGCCGCGCCGGGCCGCCAAGTTCGAGGCCTGTTCGACGCAGTCGACCACTGCGCCCACCAAGGCGACCGTGAGCGGCGAAGGAGCGCCGAGTCGTGGCCCTAATTCGGTCACCGGATCTTCCTGCGGCGTCGGCCACGGCGCGCGAGAGCGCGCTCCCATGGCGCCCGCGAAAATCAGCGCGCTCGCCTCGAATGCAGTGGGTTTGCCCGATTTCGGGCAAGCAATTTGACGCTCTCGGGAGGGGTGTGCCACTGTGCTCGGGTGAGCATCGGAGTCGATGACGCTGAACGACGGCTACGCGCCCTACTCGGTCTTTCCGAGCAGCAGGCGTCTCGCGCGGTCGACGAGGTGTTCGATGTGCTGCGGCTCGACGTCGACGAGTTCATCACTGCTCGTCACGCGCAGCTGCAGGCGCAAGGCGAACAGAATCCGGTCATCTTCGAGCGCATCGCCAGCGAGCTGACCGCGCTTCGCTTTCGGGCCCCCGTGCTCAGTACGCGTCAAATCCGGCGTCGCATCTATGGCTAAACGCCCTGCGCAAAGCGCAAAGCGTTGAGGAAGAAATCAAATGTGCGGAATCATGGGTTACATCGGTCGCGAACCGGCTTGGGAGATCGTGATGAGCGGCCTACGCCGTCTCGAGTATCGCGGTTACGATTCGACTGGCATCGCCACGGTGTCGGACAAACGCCTGCGCATCGCGCGCCGAGTCGGCCACCTGAGCGCGCTGGCCGAAGCGTACCCGCAGGGGCTGCCCGGCAATGTCGGCATCGGTCACACTCGCTGGGCCACGCATGGCGGAGTGACGGAAGCCAATTGCCACCCCCACGCCGATTCCAAGCAACGCGTCGCCGTCGTGCACAACGGCATTATCGACAACGTGGAGGCATTGCGCGCGGAGCTCGTGGCCCAAGGCGTCACTTTCCGTTCGGAGACCGACACCGAGGTGCTGGCTGAGCTGGTCGGGCAGGGGGTCGCGAAAGGCTCGAGTTTACGCGACGCCGTAGTCGCGGCCATGAAGCGCGTCGAAGGCACGGCGGGCCTAGTGGCGCTCGATCAGCAGGATCCAGAGCGTCTGGTCGCTGCGCGCATGGGTAGCCCGGTGGTGGTCGGGTTGGGCGACGGGGCGACTTGGGTCGCTTCCGACGCACTGGCGCTCGTGCCCTACACGGAGCGCATGATCGTGCTCGACGAGGGTGAAGTGGCAGAGCTCACCGCCACCTCGATCAAGACCGTGGACCTCGAGCAGCGCGACCGAGAAAAGCGCGTCGAGAAAATCTTGCACCGCGCTGACGACGCGGACATCGGCAAATACGATCACTTCATGATGAAGGAGATCTGCGAGCAGCCGGCCGCGCTCGATCGCTCGATGCGCGGGCGGCTCGATGCAGTGCTCGGTTCCTCGCGGCTCGGCGGATTGCAGACGCACGAGGCGCGTTTGTTCGACATCCGCAACGTCGTGTTCTTGGCCTGCGGAACTAGCTTGTACAGCGCGCAGGTCGGCGCGTTCCTGTTGAACCGCTACGCGCGCTTGCCGGCCGTGGCCGAAGACGCAGCCGAGCTGTCGGTCAAAAATCCGATTGTCGACCGCAGTACGCTGTACGTGGCCATCTCGCAGAGCGGCGAGACCGCCGATACGCTCTCGGCTCTGCGCGAAATCCGGATGCGCGGCGGGTTGTGCGCGGGCATCACCAACGTGGTCGGCAGCTCGCTCTCCCGCGAGACCGATTTTGGCATTTACGTGCACGCGGGCCCGGAAATCAGCGTCTGTTCCACCAAGGCCTTCACGGCCCAGGTGCTGGCCACCGAGCTCTTGGCGCTGCGCTTCGCGCGCATGCGCGATCTATCCGCCGCGGACGGGCGGCTCTGGGTGAACGCACTGGAGTCGGTTTCGGCGCAGGTCGGTTTGATGTTGGAGCAGGCCGAGAGTTGCAAGGCACTGGCGCAGCGCTTCTACCAGTCCCGCTTCACGATGTTCGTCGGCCGCGGCGCGAACGTCGCCGTGGCCTGCGAAGGCGCGCTCAAGTTGAAAGAGATCGCCTACCTGCCGGCGGAAGGCCTGTCCGGCGCAGCGATGAAACACGGCCCGCTGGCGTTGATCGAACCGGGCAGCCCCGTGTGGGCGCTGATTCCTCCAGACGAAACCCGAGAGCGCATGCTCGGCAACGTGCGCGAGCTCAAAGCGCGCGGCGCGTTCGTGATCGCGATCGCCGGAGCCAACGACGAAGAAACGCGCAGCTTGGTCGATCACGTGATCCCGATGCCGCCCCATCACCCCGCGGTTTCACCCATTCTGAACGCCGTTCCCCTCCAGCTTTACGCGTACTACGTGGCATTGGCCAACGGCTTCAACATCGACAAACCCCGGAATCTCGCAAAATCACTGACCGTGATGTAACTTCCGGGATGCGCGAGAGAGGGGGCGCTCGCGGTCCAGCAGCGCACCTCGATCACTCTGCGGTGTTCTCGGCTGATTGCCGCTCCCTGATTGACCCGCCTCGGCTACGACGGCGGCGTGGCGTTGATCGAGGCAGGCGAGGCGCGGGTTTAGGGTAGGCGGGTGGGAGCGGGTTTGGCGGCGAGGGCCAAGCCGAATTCGCGCGGATCGGCGTAGGCCCAGGCGAGCTTGCCTTGGATCAAGAGTTCGTTGGCGTCGCCGATCGAGGCGCCGGCGGCTTTGAGCTTGTGGCCGCGGCGGCTGAGCTCGCGAAGCACGCTCGCCGGCGGTGGTGTGCGGCGTTCGTAGCGCAGAAAATCAGGCAAAAAACCGTGATGAATGCGCGGTGCGTCGATGGCTGCGCTGAGCGATTCACCGTGGTCGACGATGTGTCGCAGCACTTGTACGATGGTGCTCGGAATGGTGTCGCCGCCGGGCGTGCCGAGGGCGAGCACGGGCTCGTCACCGTCGAGGATCAGCGTGGGGGCCATGGAGCTCACGGTGCGCCGGCCGCCGACCGGTTGATTGTCGCCGCTGTTGGCGAACGAGGCCACGGAGTTGTTGAGCACCACGCCCGTGCCAGGCAGGACGAGCTTCGCGCCGTAGGAGCCGGAGAGCGTGGTGGTGCACGAGACGACCATCCCCTCGGCGTCGATCACCGCGAAGTGGGTGGTGTGTTCGGATTCCAGCGCGCCGTCGCTGGCGGGAGAGCGCAAACTGGCCGAGGGGGTGGCATGCTCCGGATCGATCGGTGAGGGGGCGAGCCAGCTGTTCGGGTCGAGCCAGCGCGCGCGCTTTTGAGCTGTTTCTGCGGGGTCGAGCGCGTCGGGATCGATCACGCCGAAGCGACGCTCGGCTTGGGCTCGGCGCGCGGCCTCGATGAACAAGTGCAGTTCAGCGGCTGAGTCGTGGGGCAAGCTTTCCGCGCGCAGCGCTTGCAGCATGAGCAACATCTGGGTGAGCGCGACGCCGCCTGCGGACGGGGCGGGCATTACTTCGACCGTGAGCCCGTGATAATCGAAGCGGAGCGGCGCACGCCATTTGGCTTGATAGGCGTACAAATCTGCGCTCGTGATCAGGCCGCGCGCGAGGCCGCTCAGGGCGCTCGCGGTCGGACCGGTGTAGAAGCCGTCACGGCCTTGCTCGGAGATTCGTTTCAGTGTGGCGGCCAAATCGCGCTGTACCAAGCGTTGCCCGGCGCTGAGCGGCTTTTTGTCTTTGCCGAAGATGGCTCGGGCGGCCGGATCGAGTGATAGGGCGGGGTAGCTGCCGGCGAGCAGCGCGGCTTGGTGTGCGCCAAGAGTGTGACCGCGCGCCAGTTCGATGGCCGGCGCGATCACCGTTGCCCGGGGCAAGCGGCCGAAGCGATCGTGCGCGAGTTCGAGGCCCGCCACGCTGCCCGGAACGCCGACCGCGACGGGCCCCATGCCGCCCGCGCGTTGCATGGCGTCGAACCGCGGGCGCGTCAGCGCGAGCGGCGCGCTCTCGCGAAAATCCAAGGCCGCGGTGGGGCCGCCCTTGGGGCGCACCAGCATGAAACCGCCACCGCCCAAGTTGCCTGCGCTCGGATGCGTGACGGCCAGCGCGTAGGCAACGGCTACGGCCGCGTCCATCGCATTGCCCCCTTGTTCCAGGATCGCGATGCCCGCACGCGTGGCGTTGGGTTCCACGCTGGTCACCGCGCCAAACTCGGCGCGCACGGAGCGGGGCCCACCTTCGGCGTGGAACGGCGCGCGCGGGGGTGCCGTTGGGGGCACGCTCGAAGCGGACGGCGCCGGGGCTTGGCTCGGCCGTGGCTCGGGTTCGTTGCTCGGAGCGCGCGTGCAGCCGAGCACCACCCAAGTCAGCAAAGTTGCCGCGCGCCACACCCACTCAGCATACACTCGGCCCGCAAAAACGCGCTAGTCTCAGCGGACCATGGATCCGGTCCCGACGCCGCTGCAGATTGCCATCATCACTGTCAGTGACACGCGCACGCTCGATACCGACAAGAGCGGCGGTTTACTGATGGATCAGCTCCTGACGGCGGGGCACCTGATCGCCCTGCGCAAAATCGTCAAAGACGATCTAGAGCAGATCCGCGGGGCAATTTCCTTCGCCGTGAACTCTTCGGCGATCGACGTGGTGATCACCACGGGCGGCACGGGCATTACCCAGCGGGATGTGACACCCGAAGCCTTGGCGCCGCTCGTGACCAAGCCCATTCCCGGCTTCGGCGAGCTGTTTCGCTGGCTCAGCTATGCGGACATCGGCGCTTCGACCATTCAGTCCCGGGCGGAGGCCGCGCTGTGCGGTACGACGTTGGTCTTCTTGCTGCCGGGCTCGACGGGCGCGGTGCGTCTGGCTTTGGACAAGATCTTGTTGCCGCAGCTCGATTCGCGCACCAAACCCTGCAACTTCGTCGAGCTCCTGCCGCGCGTGCGCTCCGAGGGCTGAACTGACCAACAAGCACCGCCCACACGTCGCGCTGCGGCGAGTGTCTCGGGCTTTTGAAAATAGGGTTCGAATTCGAACGCCATTTCCAGTCCGGGAACGGGCCGCGACGCCGAAGGCTGGGCCGGTCTGGGACGAGCGCGTGACCATCAACAAGAAGGCGGCAGGCTAGCGAGGGTCCCTAACCACCCACCAGCAAGATGCCCGGATCGCGCCTGGCCCATTCGGCCAGATCGCCGGCGGCCACGGCGACCACGGGCACGCCGAGGGCGCGCGCTTCGCGCACGACGCTGGGTGCGCCTTCCTGGGCGGAAGCGCTGACCAGGACGTCGGCGGCGGCGATCCAGCGCAGGGTCTCGGAGCGCGGCAAGTAACCCGTAAAATGCGCGTCGGGGAAGCGGGTTCGCAGTGACGCGAGCTCGGGACCGTCGCCGACCACGACCACCGAGAGTTCGCCGAGCAGCACCAGCGCTTGCAAGGCCAGCGCGACGCGTTTTTGGGGGATCAGCCGCGCGACGATCAGCGCCAAATATTGGGCTTCCGGGATTGCGAGCGCTTGCCGTGCGGTGCTCCGCGTCGGCACGCCGTCGACCTCGATGGGGCTCGCTTCGATCCGGATCACGGAAGAAAGCTCCGGGACGGCGACACGCAGAGCCTCGGCGAGTTCGGCGCTGGTGACGCGTACACGAGCGCTCCGCGCGAGCCAGGCGCGCGCGATCGAACTGCGCAATGCACGCGGCAGGCGACAAAACAGCCGTACATCCGAGCCGTGTCCGATCAGCTCGAGTGCGGCGGATGATTCGACGCTGAGCGCGAGCGGCCACGCGCAAGGCACGAGGAAATGCGCTTGGACGCGCGTGAATGGGGCGTGCCGACGTAGCGCGGCGCGGACGCGCAAACAGAATCCAACGACCCCGAGCCAGCGCACGGGGTGCTCACGCAAACGCGCGAGCGCGCCGGGCCAACCGAAGGCGCCCTGATCGGCGAGCCAATGCAGCTCGGCGCCGTCACTCGCGGACTCGCCGGTGCCAGGCGCGAACACGTGCACCTCGGAGCCCGCGCGCAGTAAGCGCTTCACTTCGCTGTGCACGAAGTGACCCGCGGCGTCGCCGGGCTGCTTCGGGTACGAAGTACTGATGACGGCGACCCGCTCGCTCAAGAGCGAGGCAGTTCACCGAGGGCCTTCACGGCCTCGGCGCCCTGAGCGGCCAACATCTCCCCGAGCGTGCGGAGGTAGCGGAACGTGTAGATCCCGGAGCTGTGGCTGTCCCCCCAGGTGAAGGACAGGGCGTAGTTGCCGACGCGCTCGATTTCCCGTAGCTCTTCATTTCCGCCCGTCTGGAAGCGAATCGCTCCGGAGTGGCCTTGGCAACCGGCGCACGGGCAATAACCTCTCAATATTTCGTGGGGATAGGTCATGTGCTGGCCGTCCGCCCAGGTGATTTCGAAGGTGCGGGCGCCGTGCGGAGCCTTAATCGCGGTGGGTTTAAATTGTGGTTCCATGCGAAAAAACGAGTTCTGCGGGGTGGATCGGGGCTTGCCAAGGCTCCGAGGGTCTGTCATACCCACGGCCCCTTGGCGAATACCAGCGAATCGGTTCAGTGCAGGCCTCTCGAGGTCCAAGTCGGCGACAAAGGCATTGAGCGTGCGATCAAGCACCTCAAGCGCAAGATGGCTGCGGAGGGCATTCTGCGCGAGCTGAAGCGCCGTCGCCACTACATGAAGCCGTCGATCAAGAAGCGGAAGAAGATGAGCGAAGCCGCTCGTCGTCGCCGCAAGCGCCTGAAGACGGACGAGATCCCGCGCACGATGGGCTGATTGAGGCGGTTTCGCGAGAGGGGCCGAGCCAGCCGCGGTCTTTAAAAGAGCCGGCGAAACTTGGCCCAAGTCGCCGAAATTGCTGAATGTCGGCAGCATGGCTCACGCGCCGGCTGCATCGACGGTAGCCTTTCCACGCCCTCCTATCCGCATCCGTAGCATCTTGGCACTTGGCCTGGTGGCCTGGTGCCTGTTCTCGTTGGTGCCGCGCGCGCTGGCCGGTTACCGCGTGCATACGCTGGCGACCAGTGTGGCCGACTATGCGGTGTGCATGGCGGGCCCGACGGGCCCGGCCTTGTTTCGTGACAATCCAAGCGAATTTGCGCGCCTCGTGCACCGCCGGATCGTCGCGGCGGGTTCCACCGAGCGCCCGTTCGAGAAGTGCGCCAAGCACGCCCTGGCGATCACCGGCTCGGCCGAGATCGCGCACAAACACGAGCTGAACGCCGCTAGCTTCAGCGATTTTGGCCTGACCGGGATCGAGAGCACGTTCGGGCTCTCGGTCACCAGTGAGCCGTTGGTCTCCGCGGCGCGTTCGGCTTGGCCGTTCGTGCGCGGCTACACGGCGCTCGTGAAGCCGTCACTCGGTGCGTTCGAGGCCATCCACCCGGTGGGTTTGCCTCGGCCCGCCGTCGGGCGGGGGATCCCGGCCTGGCGCGGCGTGTATCGCTCGATCAAGCGCACGCCGGACGCGCTCTGGCTCGCGTTCGGCAAGGGAGCGCATCTCTCGCTGCTCAAGAGCACGGATAATGGGCTCACTTGGCGGCCTGGCACGATGGCCGCCACCAATGACTTCGCCGAGCGCTGCGTGACGGGTGACGGCCGCGGCTACGAAGTCGCTACCAGCGCCGATCACGATGTGCTCGAGGTGCACTCGATCGAGCAAGACGGCACCGCCCACGCGACGCAGCTCGCGCCCGAGAGCAGCACCGTTTATGCCCTCGCCTGCGACGAGCGCGCGCTCGTGCTGCTCGTGCGCGCCCAAGGCAGCAAGCTGAGCGAGCTGTACAATTGCCCGTTCGCCGGCCGCTGCACGGTGATGCCGGGTCCGCGCCCAGAAGCTTCGCCCGGCCTCTTCGAACAAACCTTGGACGTGGCTCGCGTGCACGGCACGACCGTGCTTTCGGTGACCAACCGCGACATCGTACGCGTCACTTCGAGCCGCGACGAGGGCCGCACCTGGACGCCGTTCTACGTCGCATTCGACAACGCCGAGCATCCAGAAGTGCGCGCTGACGTGCGCACGCCGTCTCGCTTGCTCACGATCGATGGCCGCGTCTTCCTTTACGGCGGCGCCAATCGCTCCTCGCAATCGTACAGCGTACTCGTCTCCGACGATCACGGCGCCAGTTTCCGAACGCCCTGAAGGGGCCGTCCTAGCGACTTGCGATGTGCGTCAGTGCGCGGCCGACCCAGTCGTGCTTTTTCACGGGCTGGCTGCTGGAATCGACTTCGGCGGCCAGCACGCGTAGGGCGCGGACTTCGAGCCGCGCGTTCTCGGCCGCGGCTGAGTCGGCGTTTTCTTGCGCGCTGCTGGCGATGCGACGAAACGTGGCTAGCGCGGCCGCCCACGCGTGGGCTTCGACGTAGTGTTGTGCGAGTTCTTGCAGCGCTTCGCGGTTGGGTTCTAGTTCCACTGCGGCTTGTAAGTCGCTGATGGCTTCGAGGCTGCGGCCGGCTGCGCGATGCAAATGCGAGCGCTGGACCAAGGCCGGCACGCGGGAGTCACCCAGGCGAATGGCGGCGGAGTAGATCAACTCGGCTTCACGTGCGTCCCCCATCCGTTCGCGGAGGGCGCCCAAACGCAGGTACGCATCGCCCAGAGTGCTATCGATGGCGATGGTTTCGCTGTACTCGCGCAGGGCCTGCGCGATGTCACCGCGCCGCTCGAGCTCGGTGGCGCGCTGGTAGTGACTCTTGGCGAGCCGGCGCGACCAGCCTTCGTTCCCGGCGGCCGAAACCTGCGCGCGGGCCGGTCGCGTGAGACAGGCAATCAGGATGAACAGCAGCGCTGCCAGTGCGAGCCGCGTTGTGTGCAGGCAGCCGCGAAGCCTGCGTCTACGGGACCACATCTGCCCGGCAATTGCCGCCCAAATCCGCGATTGCGGCCGCGGCACGTCTGTTGCTGACTGAGCCGCAAATCCCATGAATCTCTCTGCGAAGCTCGCGCGCGCTCGGCTCTGGCATTGGTCTCTGCTGCTCGGTGTTCCGCTGCTCGTCGGTGCGGCGTGCGTAGAGGGTGCGAAGAAGCCGGTGAAGTCGGCGAACGGCGCGCTCGCGCCGGGGGCAGGCGCGCTGCACGGCAAAGACAAAGACGGCGCATTCCGCGTGGTCTTCGCGGGCCCGGAGGGTGAGGCGAACGAAGTCAGCGAGCTCAGTTTGGTGTTCAGCCGTCCGCTCCGCAAGCTGGAGCTGGCGGGAGCCGCGCCGCCTGCAATCGCGATTTCACCGGTGATCGCGGGGCGTTGGCTGTGGGTGGGCACACACGCTCTGCGCTTCGTGCCCGAAACGCCGCATTTGCCAGGCTCGACCCAATACACGGTGACCGTGCCGGCAGAGCTGAGTGCATTGGATGGCTCGACCCTAGGCAAGCCCTATCAGTTAGCATTCAGTACCCCGCGCCTGAAGCTGGTGGATTCCGAGCCGGGTGCGGGCAGCCGGGGCCTCGAGCCAAACACGAAATTCACGCTTCATTTCAACCAGGCGGTGGACCCGGAGAAGTTTCGCGCGCTCAGCCGGCTGAGCGCAACGCACGTGGGTACTACCGAAACATTGGCCTTCTCGGTGCTGCGGCCGGACCCGACGCAGCCCAAGCGTCTCGAATTGAAACCGACGCGCCCACTGCCGATTCATTCCGAGATCAAGCTGGCCGTTGCCGAATCGTTGACCGGTCTCGAAGGGCCGTTACCGTTGGCGGCGGCCTTCGAGATCCCTGTCGAAACATACGGACCGCTCACCGTCGACAGCGTGAATTGCGATCGCGAAACCCCGCATGGGCAATGCGCACCGGGTGGTTCCTGGTCGCTAGAGCTGAGCAACCCAGTGCCACTGAAGGATCTGAAGCGGGCCTTGTCGATCACGCCCAGCGTGCCCGTGCGCTTCGAAAACTGGACCGACGAATCCAGCCCGGTGTCGTACCTGAGCATCAACGCGCCATTTCGCGCTGGTACCAAGTACGCGCTACGCGTCGCGGCGGATTTACGGGATGTCCACGGTCAGGCCCTCGGCCGAGCCTTCGGCACTGAAATGGTGATCGACGACCATTTTCCAGCCGTCGAGATCGGCGTGCAAGGGCACCTGCTGGATCCGCAGAGCTCGAGCACGATCCCGGTCGGCTCGTTGAACGTGAAGAGCTACGGCTTGAGCACGGCGGCGCTCACGGCCGAAGACGCCTTGCTGTTGTCCAACGAAGACGAGCCCAATCGGCGCTTGCAGCTATTGCACGGGTTGCGACAAACGCGCGTGCGTTCGATCGTTCCGGGGGCGGGCGCGAATCGAATCAGCAAAGAGAATCTGCCGCTTGCGACGTTGCTCGGACCGAGCGCGCACGGTCCTTTGGCGATCGCCGTCGAATACGAGCGGCACCCGAAGGACTACCGCTCGCTCGATACGTTCAAGATCGTGCAGCTGACCGATCTAGCCATCACCGGCAAGCTTTCGCCGGAAGGCTCGCTGGTTTGGGTGACGCGCGTCTCGTCGGGCGAACCGGTGGCCAACGCCACGGTGCGGCTGCTGGGTGGCGTCGCCCGCGAACACCGCTACGAGACCGATGCTCAAGGCATCGCCAAGATTGGCGCTGGAGATTTCTCGCCCAAGCTGGACGAGTCCAACGGCGATGCTTCGGCGATCTTGGTCGTGCAGAGCGGTGATGATTGGGCGTTCGAGCGCGCGCGCGATTTCCTGTCACCGTGGCGTTTCTCCGTGCCCTTCGATTGGTCCGGCAAAAAGCGCAATTACGGCATGATCTTCACCGAGCGCGGCATCTACCGTCCGGGCGACGAGGTGCAAGTGAAGGGCATCGTGCGCCGCGAGCAGACCAGCGGCAATTCCACGCCGACCGGCGAAGAGCTCACGCTCGAGCTGTATTCCCCCGATTCGGAACGCACTCACTCTCAGAGCATCAAACTCAATCGATTCGGTACGTTCTCGGCCACGCTCAAAGTCCCGGAGACCGGACACCTCGGGGCCTGGCAGATCAAGGCCGGGATGGGTGAGGATACGATTTACGAGTCGTTCGATGTTTCGGAGTATCGGCCTGCGGAGTTCAAGGTCGGCGTCGAGAGCGAACGCCCGAGCTTCATCCGCGGCGATACGGCGCGCTGGACGGGCCACGGCGATTACCTGTTCGGTGCGCCGATGGCCAAGGCGGGCGCGCGCTACACGGTTTCGCGCGCCGCGAGCTACTTCGACGTGCCAAACTCGGCAGGGTATTCCACGAGCGCGGCCGGGTTTCATGCCGATCTCGAAGATCAGGGGCTGAGTACGAGTCAGTTGCTCTCCCAGAACGGTAAGTTGGACGAACACGGCGCGCTCAGCTTCTCGCAAAAGCTCGACTTACCAGCGCAGCGCGGCGCCGAGCTAATCACCGCCGAAATCGAAGTGAGCGATGTTTCACGGCAGAGCATCGCTGGTAGCACCTCCGCGATCGTGCATCCCGCCGAATTTTACTTGGCCCTGAAAGAGCCCGAGGACTACTTCGCGCCCGCACCGGGAAAGTTCACCACCAGCGTGCTGGCCTTGTCGCCCAAGGGGGAGCGCCTGGTGGGGAAGTCCGTGAAGGTCGAGCTGATTTCGCGACGCTGGACGTACGCACGCCAAAAACAGGGTGACAATGACTCCCAGCTGGTCACAAAGGTGGTCGATCGCGTGGTCGGCACTTGCTCCGTGACCACAACGGTGGCGCCCGTACCCTGCTCGGTCGAGCTCAAAGAGGCCGGCTATCACCTGCTGCACGCAACCGCCAAGGATGCGCGCGGAAACAGCACCGAGGCGGCGCTCAGCCTGTACGGCATCGGGGAGCAGGGCAGCGGTTTTGCCGATAGCGATCGGCTGAGCGTCGAGCTCAAGAGCAACAAGCTGACCTATCAGATCGGCGAAACCGCGCGCGTGTTGATCAAATCGCCGTTTCCGGAGGCTGATGCGCTGGTCACGATCGAGCGGGCAGGGGTCTATCGCTCGCAACGCCTGCGCGTGCACGGCCCGACCCCCACGATCGACGTGCCGATCGGCGAAGACTTGCGGCCCAACGCCTTCGTTGCCGTGCACCTGGTGCGGGCGCGCAAGGCCAACGAGAAATCAGCGCTCGGCGCGCCGTTTCGCGTGGGCTACACCGAGCTCCGCGTCGACCCCGAGGCCCGGCGCTTGGCCGTCAGCGTGCGACCAGACAAAGCCGATTTGATGCCGGGCGAAGAGGTCAGCGTCGACATTGCAGTCAAGGATCGCACAGGCAAACCGCGTGCGGGCGAAGTCACGCTGTATGCGGTGGACGAGGGGGTGCTGTCCTTGATCGGCTACAAGGTGCCCGATCCGATCCCGGTCTTCACCGCGCCACGCCGGCTGAGCGTCGCCACGCTCGAGGCGCGCGACGGCCTGGCCAAGCTTGGGCTCGAGGCGCTCGATGGCGCAATGGGCGCCGACAAGGGTCGCGATGGCGGTGGTGGTGGGCTCAGCCCCGCGCGTAGAGATTTTCGCCAGACCGCGTACTTCAACCCGAGTGTGCTGACCGACGCGAACGGAAAAGCGCGCGTCCGCTTCAAGCTACCCGAGAGCCTCACGACTTATCGCATCATGGCGGTGGTCGTGGGCGACGACGATCACTACGGCTTTTCCGCCGCGTCGGTCACCACCAGCAAGCGGCTGATGGCGCGTCCGGCTCTACCGCGCTTTTTGCGCTCGGGTGACCACTTCGAGGCAGGCGTGGTGGTTTCGGCCAAGAACTTCGAGCCGGGCGCGGTCACGGTGCAGGCGACTGTCTCCGGTATCACTCTTACGGGTGATTCCTCGCGCAGGCTGACTTTGGGCCGCGACCAATCGCTCGAAGTGCGCTTTCCGTTCCGCGCAGAGAGCGCCGGCAAGGCCACGCTGCGCTTCGACGTCAGCGCGGGCGCTGAAAAGGACGCGGTCCTCGTCGAGCGACGCATCGATTCGCCCGCCACGCTCGAGGCCGTCGCGCTGTACGGCAAATCTGCCGATTCGGTGGCGGAAGCGTTGGGTGATTTGAGCACCATCCGGCCGGATGTCGGACAGCTCGAGCTGAGCGTGGCTTCCACGGCCTTGGTGGGGCTCGGCGCGGGCGTGGAGCAGCTAGTGCAGTACCCGTACGGCTGCACCGAACAGCTGTCCAGCATGCTCATTCCGCTCGTGCCCCTGCGCGACCTCGCGAAGGATTTCAAGATCCCGCTGCCGCTCGACTTGAACCAGGTCGTGCCGCGGACGGTGGCCGAGATCATTTCGCGGCAACGCCCGGACGGAGGCTTCGGCCTGTGGCCGAATTCGACCGAGAGCTACCCTTGGGTCGGCGCCTACGCGTTGTTCGTGCTGAGCCAGGCCAAGTTGCGCGGCACGGCCGTGCCCGCGAGCGTCTTCGAGCGAGGCAAAGACTATCTGCGTCGCTATTTGGCCGAGACCAACGAAGACACTTATCGACTGCCGACGCTGGCCTTCGTGCTCGATGTACTCGCCGACATGGGCTCGCCGGACGCAGGCTATCAGCAGAAGCTATTCGAGCGACGGAAGGAGCTGCCGCTGTTTGCCAAGGCGCTGCTCGTGCACGCCATCGCCGTCAGTAAAGGACAGAGGAAGCTCGCCGACACGCTGTTGCCGGAGCTCCAGAACTCACTCCGGATCGAAAATGATGCGGCCTTCGTGGGCGAGAACACGGGCGACGAGTACGCCGTGCTGATGGACTCGCAGGCCCGTACCTCCGCGCTCGTGTTACGGGCGCTGCTCAGCGTGAACCCCGATCACCCGCTGGCAGCCGAACTCGCCCGGGGGCTGTTGATTCAGCGCGTAAACGGCACTTGGCGCAGCACCCAGGAGACGGCCTATGCGCTGCTCGCGCTCGACGCCTATCGCAAGGCTCAGGAAAAAGCCGTGCCCGATTTCCAGGTCAAGGCACTCCTCGGACAACAGTCGGTGATGAACGCGGAATTTCGCGACCGCAGCCTGAGCGCGCAAGAGGCCAGAATCGCGATCGACAAAGTGACCGGGTCGAAGAACGCTTCGCTAATCTTCGAGAAGCGCGGTTCGGGCACGCTGTTTTATCAAGCGCGGCTGCGTTACGCGCGCCGCACGCTGCCGTCCGACACGCTCGATCAGGGATTTTACGTGCAGAAAGGCCTGCGTTCGGTCAGCAGTGAGGGCCTGCCTCAGGCTTTGGCCAGCATTGCCGAATCCGTCGCGCCGCGCTTTCAAGGGGGCGATCTGGTGCTCGCCGATTTGGTGATCGTGACGCCCAGCCCGCGCGACTTCGTGGTCGTGGACGACCCGTTGCCCGCGGGCTTCGAAGCGGTCGATAGCCACTTGTCGACCACCTCGCGCGCGCTCGGCGCCGGTGAATCGAATGGCTATGGTTCATGTGCGGATTGCGACGCGAGCGAAGCGCGCGATGACTTGGCCGCCGGCCATACCTTCTTCGAAGACTACTCGCGGCGCGAGCTGCGCGATGATCGCGTGCTGTTCTTCGTGGATCACATGGCCGCCGGCATGTACCACTACCGGTACCTCGCGCGAGCGACGACGCTCGGCAAGTTCGTGATGCCCTCGACGCGCGTCGAGGAGATGTACACGCCGGAAACCTTTGGCCGCAATGGGGCCGCCCTCGTGAGCATCGAATGAGTCGCAAAAAACGCCTGATTGGCGGGCTCGTGCTGGTGAGCCTGCTGCCGCTCGCGCTCGCGCTGTGCGCCGCCAGAGAAAGCCTGCCCCGCGCACTCTCGGAGCCGGACGCGGGGAGCAGCACGCTGGTCGTAGATCGCGATGGGCAAACGATTCGCGAAGTACGTTCCAAAGACGGTAAGCTTTCGTCTCGGGTCAGGTTGGCCGAGCTGTCACCCCGCGTTGTCCCTGCGCTATTGGCCGCTGAGGACGCCCGCTTCTATCGCCACCTCGGCGTCGACCCGCTGGCCATGCTGCGCGCTTTTGGCCAAGCCCTGTGGCAACGTAAGCTGGTCTCCGGTGCGAGCACGCTGACTCAGCAGCTGGCGCGCGCGCTCGTGCCACGGCCGCGAACGGTGTTCGGCAAATGGCGGGAGCTGGCGATCGCCCTTCGAATCGAACGCAGCTTGAGCAAGGCGCAGATTTTGGAGGAATACCTCAATCGCGTAGAATTTGGACCGAATCTGCGGGGGATCGACGCGGCCAGTCGGCGCTACTTCGACAAGCCCGCCACGCAGCTCGATTTGGCGGAGGCCGCGGCGCTGGTGTCCATCCCGCGCGGTCCCAGCTTGTACGATCCGGCCCGCGGCACGCGCGCGCTTTTGCGGCGACGCAATCGCGTGCTCGAGCGGATGGTCGCGCAGGGCTTGGCCAGCGAGGCTGACGGACGCCTGGCGCAGGCGGAACCGCTGCGCTTGACGCGCGGGCTCTCGCAAGGTGGCAGCGAGCATTTGCTGCAAGGTTTGCTGTCGGGTGCGCTCGCCCCGGAGTTGCGTGGCGAACGGGTGCAGCGCTTGGATAGCAGCATCGATTCCGGCCTGCAGCGCGAGGTGAGCGAATTGTCTCGCCGCGCCGCGCGCTACGGCGCTGAGTTCGGCGCGAGCTCGGTGTCGGTCGTGGTCGTCGAAAATGCCACCGCGGAGGTGCTGGCCTACGTCGGATCACCGGATTTTTACGCTGAAAAAGCGCTCGGCCACAACGATGGTGCACGCGCACTTCGGCAACCCGGCTCCGCGCTCAAACCGTTCGTGTACGCGGCGGCCATGACCCGCCTGGGTATGACCGCCGCGACTCGCCTGCCGGATCTCGAGCTTCGGCTGCCGACGTCGGAAGGAGTGTACTCGCCGCGCAATTACGACGGCCGCTTCCACGGCCCGGTACTGGTGCGCGACGCATTGGCCAACTCTTTGAATGTGCCGGCCGTGTACACCGCCTCACGCGTGGGTCCGGGGCAGGTGCTCGAGCTGCTGCACCGCGCAGGGTTTAGCTCTTTGACCGAGAGCGCTGAACACTACGGCGCCGCGTTGGCGCTGGGTGACGGTGAAGTGAAGCTGACCGAGCTGGCGCAAGCCTACTCGATGCTGGCACGCGACGGTGCCTTCTTACCGCTCCGCTTCTACCGCCGTGCGCTGCTCAGCAGCGGCGCCGAACTATCGCGCAGCGTGCCCAGCGCCAACGCCGTCATCGAGCCGCGCATTGCTCGAGTATTGATTGATATTTTGGCGGATGATCTGGCCCGCGCGCCGGAATTTGGTCAGGGCGGGCCGCTCGCCTTTTCGTTCCCCGTGGCGGCAAAAACCGGTACATCCAAGGGCTTTCGCGACAATTGGACGGTGGGCTTCACGCGCGAAGTGACGGTCGCCGTCTGGGCCGGCAACTTCGATGGCACGCCGATGACCGGCTCGACTGGGATCACCGGGGCCGGGCCCTTGTTCCACGAAGTGATGCTAGCGGCCATGCGCGGGCGCACACGCTCAACCTTGCTGGATCATACCGGGCTGACGAACATCGAGGTGTGTGAGCTGAGCGGCGAGCGCGCGGGTGATTCGTGTTCGCATCGGCGTCGCGAATGGTTTCGCCCTGGCAGTGAACCGAGCGTCAGCTGTGAGATGCACGAGGTAGTGGCCGTCGATGCCCGGAACTCACTGCGTGCAGGCTCGGGCTGCCCGGATCGGGTCGAACGCGTGTTCGAACGCTACCCGCGCGAGTACGAAAATTTCGCCCGCCAAGCGGGCCGCCCGCTCGCGCCGCGTGAGTTCTCCCCGCGCTGCCCGGGGCCGAGTCATTCCCCGTCGAGCACTGCGCCTGAACTGTTGTTTCCGAGTGCGGAAGCAGAATTCCTGTTCGATCCTGAGCTACGGCGCGAGCAGGAGATCCTGCTCGAGGCGCGCAGCCCGAGCGAACGGCTCACGTTCATCGTCGACGATCGGCCGCTGGGCACGTTGCGCGCGCCATTCCGTTTGCCCTGGCGGCTGCAACCGGGGCTACACCGGGTGGCCGTGACGACACCCGAAGGGCAACGCAGCGAACTCGTCGCGTTCCGAGTCAGGTAGCGAGTTGGTCAGGGCACGTGTTGTGCGGCGTTGGGCTTGTCCCCGCGCGCCGCGTGGACGAACCAGGCCACGCCGAGGATCGCGCTCAGCGCCAGCGCGATCAACAACGCGAGAACGACACGCTTGTCACCGCTGGGGGTTTTCGGCTGGGCGGTGGCCGGGGCGACTGGCACGGGCGCCGCAGTGGGCGGGGCGGGCAGCGCGGCGTGTGCCGGTGCCATCGCTTCGTGTTCGCCGGTGGTGGCACGCCTGCGCCGACGCCCGGGCACTCCCATGCGTGCGTGCGCTTCTCGCCAAACGCCGCTGATGGGCGAATCCGACGGGTCCACGGCCGGCGCGGGGGTCAACGGAGCTTGGGGAATTGTAGGGGTCGGATTCGCGACCTGCGCACCGCGTGCTTGGGGCTTGGGGGGCGGCGCTGTGCTGCGGCGCGCGCGAGCAGCGCCGAGGTCCGGAGGGCGTACGGTCGTCGGTGAATTGGCAAATTCCGGTACCCCGGGCGCCGGTGGTGCGCGAAAAACCCGGGTCGTGTCCGATTCGACCGTTTTCTCTTTGAGCGCTTCGAGCTGCTCGCGGCGGCGCAAGCGCTCGGGGCCCATCAATCGCTCGAGCTCCTGCTGCACGGCCTCGCGCTCGGCGATCAAGTGCGGAGGCAGGGCCGAAAGCGCGTTCGCGAAGGCGGCGGGCGTTTCAGTCCCTGGTCCACCCGTGATGGCCCTGGCAAGCAGCTCGCTGAGTTCGCTGGGCAGCTCGCGCGTCTGCCAAGAGGCGGGGTTCCCGTTCATCAGCCGAGCACACGCCAAGCGCGCGAGCTCCACTGCTGCCGCGCGCACATCCGAGGCGGGCGCGCTCATCCCCGCCGTGACGGCGACATAAGATGCTCCCGTCGTGGTGCGTGCGAGCACGGGCGCGACCAAGAGTTCGGACATGAAGAGCCTGCCCGAATCAGAAATCCAAACACTCTCGGGGTAGAGGCAGCGCGCGGCACCGGCGTTTTCACCGAGCATCTGTTCGGCTTCCGCAGTCACCAGCAGGGCGTCGAGCACGATCCGCACGGCGACGGGCGCCGCGACGGGCGTGCGCTGACGCACGGCAGTCTGCCCGAGTTCGAACAGTGTGACCCCGGATGCGTACTCACTCGCGATGTACCAAGCATCTTCGTGCTGGTACGTGCCAAGCATCTTGGTCAAGCGCGGGTGTGCGACGTGCTGCGCTCGAGCCATGGCCGATTCGAGCTCGCGCGTCGGTAAATTCGCAAGCCGTCGCAGCGCGACGAGCTTCGTCGGGTTCGCGCCATCATGCATCCGCCCGAGGTGCACCGAGCCTGTACCGCCGCGGAACAGCTCGAACAGCGCCTCACACTTCACCGGTGGCGGCGCCGGGACCGTGCGCGGCCCAGCCGGGCCCGACGAGCCCGACGAGCCCGACGAGGTGCGAGACGGACGTGTCCCTACATCGTCTTCTTGCACGTCCGTGCTCCGAGCCAGTTCATTTTTCACTCGCGTCGAGAATACCGAACGGCCACACCCAGGTCCCACTAAAGGCCAATTCGAGAAGTGACTGTTTGCCCATGTAGTACTTGATCGTGCGGCGAGAGCCGGGCAAACTTGTAGATCAAATCATGAACCTGAAGTGCGCTCGTCTCACTGGCTTGGGTGTTGGGTTGTGCGTCGTGCTGTTGCGCAGCGAAAGCGCTTGGGCTCAGCCCGAGGCCCCTGCACCCGCAGCGGCGGCCGCGCCGAGCGCCCAAGCGCCGACGGCCGCGCCGAGCGCCCAAGCCCCAGCGCCGCCTTCGGCCGAGGTCCTGAAGGAGGCGGGCGAACGCTACGCGCGGGGCTTGTCCTTGTACGGGGACGGTGAGTTTTTACTGGCGCTGGTAGAGTTCGAACGCGCCTATCAATTGTCGAATAACTACAAGGTTTTGTACAATATCGGCCAAGTTCGCATTCAGCTCGGTCGTTACGCCAAGGCCAAAGAGGCGCTGGAAGAGTATTTGAAGATCGGCGGTTCGAGCCTCAGCGCCGAGCGCACTCAAGCCGTGAACAAGGACTTGGCCACGCTCGCTGAACGCACCGCGAGCTTGAACGTCGTCACCAAAGAGGAAGGCGCGGACATCTCGCTCGACGGCAAGGTGATCGGCACTTCGCCGCTGACTGCACCGGTGATCGTCGACGCAGGCGAGCACACACTCGTCTTGCACAAGTCTGGCTTCTACGACTCGGCACAGTCGGTCACGTTGGCCGGGCACGACCAAGTCGACCTGACCGTCGAGTTGAAAGCGATCCCCGTGGCCACGCAAGCCAAGACGAACGACGGCCGGCCCGCGCAGGCTCCCGTGAAGCATTCGAACACCGCGATGTGGGCGACGTGGGGGGCCACGGGTGCGCTTGCGGTCACAGCCGGCGTGTTCGGCGCTTACGGAATTTCGAAGGCCAATGATCTCGATTCGCTACGTTCGCAGTACGGCGTTACGCGCAGCGAGCTCGACCACGCCCAAAGCCAGGCGAAAACGATGCTGGTGATCGCGGACGTCACCACGGGCTTGGCGGTCGTTGCTGGTGGCGTGGCGCTGTACCTCACGCTGAGCCGCCCGAGTGAGAAGCCGTCAACCGGCGTTGCGTTGGGCATCGCGCCCAATGGCTTGCGCTTGCGCGGCTCGTTCTGAGCCGGACGAGAGCGCGCAAGGTCTCGCGCGCCTGAAACAACGCCGCGCAACGAACGGCTAGGCTCGCTGCGCGGTGCTGTAATCGACGAGCCGAGCGAGTGGCTTTGCTCGGCGTTGGCGGTTCAATGCCTCAGTGGTTGGTGAGACAAGCACTCCAGGCATTGTAAGCAGCAGGACAGTGGTCGCTGGTCGCGAAATCGACGACGACATGGCCATCGAGGCTATCGGTCCCGACATCGGGGTCCCAGCCACTGCAGAAAAGCAGGTCTGGATCCGCGTTGGGAACACAGTCGAGGAGGTCATCGAGCGCTTTGACGCAAGTCGAGTTCCAGCCCGTCACATCGCAAAGTACGCTCGCGTACATCGTTGTATCGGCGCATTTCATTGGGGGCTTGGTGCCGGCCGCGCCATCCGGGTGTTGCGGCAAGTTAGCGATCGCCGTGCACTTGGCAAAACGCACAGCGACTGGATCGAGAGCTTGGCCGCCCTCACCACCGGCTCCGCCAGCACCACCGAGA